>Ga0268262_10001751_pt1 | contig 26166 bp, 31 predicted proteins | sample TergutNc150P3_FD_190354 | JGI IMG/M metagenome (GOLD analysis project Ga0268262, IMG submission 190354) | Nasutitermes corniger P3 segment gut microbial community from laboratory colony in Florida, USA - Nc150 P3 (SPAdes) (version 2) | ecosystem: Host-associated > Arthropoda: Insects >... | reverse complement strand
TTCAATAAGTTTTGAAGGTTTTGATAAAAGCCAAATTAAAAAATGCGCCGATGCTGTTTTTGATTTGTTCAAAAATAGCGATTTTGATACGGTTCGTTTTTTAGGGGAAAAAACAGAGCACCCCGCTGTTTTTGCGGAATTAAAGGGAAACCCAAATTTGCCCTCTGCCCTGCTTTACGCCCATTACGATGTTCAACCGCCAATGCGCGAAAACCTTTGGCACTCCCCTCCTTTTGAACCGCAAATCAGAGATGGCAGGTTATATGGCAGAGGCACAGCAGACGACAAAGCGGGAATTGTGGTTCATTGGGCGGCTGCATTAATGGCTAAACAAATTCTTGGCAAAAACTGCCCCACCTTGAAATTCTTAATTGAAGGCGAAGAAGAATGTGGAAGCCCAAATTTAGGGAACTTGATAAAAGAGTGCAAAGACTTAAAAAGCTCTGTTGCCATTATTTGCGATTCCTCAAATTGGAGCGAAACAATCCCCTCCATTGAAACCTCGCTTAGGGGAATGGTGGCACTGGAGATAAATGTAAAATCCATGGAAAAACCCCTGCACAGCGGGGTTTGGAGCGGACCAATCCCAGATGCCGCTCAAGGGCTTTCTCACATACTCGCCTCTTTAACAGACAAAAACGGAAAATTAAAAATCAAATTCCCAAAAATGCCGCCTGTGCCAAAAGATGTTTTAGAAGCATCCAAACTATATGGCTACAAAGAACTGAAAAAGGAATGTGCGCTACAAAACTCCCTGAAATTGCTCGTAAAAGAAAAAGACATCCTAAAATCAATATGGAGAGAACCCAGCATAACGGTAACCGCAATGGAAGCCGGAAACAGAAAAAATGCAGGCAATGTTCTGCAAAACTGCGCTTGGGCAAGGGTAAGCATAAGAATTCCGCCCGGAATGAATGTAAAAAAAGTTTTGGACTGCGCAAAGAAACACATAAAAGTCTCTTGCCCCTGGGGTTTAAATCTTTCAATTAAAACCGAAGGCGGAAGCGCAGAGCCTTGGGAAACAAAAACCGAACACTTGTTTTTCAAAAAAATGCTAACAGCTCTGGAAAAGGAATATGGCGAAAAACCAATTCTCAAAGGTTGCGGAGCCTCAATACCTATGGTTCCTGCCATGAGCAAGGCTTTTAAGGGTATGCCAATTCTGCTCACAGGAGTGAGCGACCCCAAAACCTATGCCCACGGAGAAAACGAAAGCGTATCGCTTGATGTTTTTAAAAAGGCAATTTTGAGCGAAGCTCTTTTTTTAATGCTTTTGTCTAAATAAAAAGTCTGCCGCACCTATAAGGCTAATTATCAAATTAGCCATATAAGCCAAAAGTTGCGTTATAACCGCTTCCATTGAACCAACCCCAACTCTTGCAAAAAGAGACTGAGCCATAAATTCTCTAGGCCCAAATCCGCCTATTGAAATTGGCAAAGCACTCACTATGGCCACAAGGGGTATGTAATAGAAATACCAGCTAACAGCAATATCTATCCCTATGCTCAAAGCGCAAAAATAATGGGATAAAACCCTTAGACCCTGAGTTACCGTAGAGAGCAAAAAAAGCTGTGAAAAAAGTTTATTTGTTCTAAAAGCCTGAAACCGCCTATGCAGGTGCAAAACGCGCTCGCCCAAAAAAGAGAGGGCTTTCCCAAAAATCAAATATCCAATCCTACGGCTAAAAAGCACACCTATTGCAAAGGAAAACCCAATAAAAATGAGCAAAGAGGGCAAAAGGAAGTATTTCTGGTTAGGGTCTCTCCAAAAAAACGCAAAACCCACACTAAGCGCAAAAGCGCACAAAATATAAAGTCCGCAAAGCCTGTCCAAAAGTGTGGCAGAAATTGCCGCCCCAACCGTTTCCTCTGAATTTTGATTTATATCGTATATCTTTTTTAGATCGCCACCAACATTGCCGGGCATAAAATTATTGAAAAAGGAACCTACGAAATAAAACCTTAGCAAATTTACATAAGTCATTTTAACGTTTTGAGTTGCGAGAAGCAGCTTCCATTGAAAACAACCGGAAAAATACGATAAAAATATGCAAAATAGGGCAAAAACCAAATATTTGTAATCTATGTTTCGCATTATAATAGAAAAATTATAGGAATTTATCCCTGGAGTGGAAGCTATGCTTTCCCAAACAAAAAAGCAAAGCACCGCCGAAACCAGCAATTTAATTAGAAATATCGCAAAGCTTTTCATACCACCGAAAGGGATAATTTAGAAATATTTGACTAACTTTCTTTGGGATATGGGACATGGGATAAGAAAAATCATGTCCCTAGTCCCTGGTCCCTTGTCCCAAGCACTTAAATATGAGCCTACTAAATCTACTAAATCAAAGATTGCATCAAAAACAAGGTCTCTTTTGCCGAGTTTCCCCAGTCAAAGGAACCTGCATAACTACGAGCCTCACTCTCCATTTTATTCCTCAAAACAGCGTTATCGCACAAAATTTCCATTTTTTTTGCACAATCAGCCGCATCTCCCTCTTTAAAAAGCAAACCGGTTATGCCATCTTTAACGCTATCGCAAAGCCCAGACACATTGCTCGCTATGCTTGCAGTTCCACAAGCCGCAGCCTCCATGACGGTTAAACCCCAGCCCTCTTTGTAGCTGGTTTGCAAAAGCCCAAGAGCCTTGCTCATAAGCTCCATCTTTTCTTGTGCCTCTACCACGCCCAAAAACTCTACCTTGCCCTCCAAACCCCATTCCTTTGCCTTTCCCTTCATTCTTGGCTCTTCGGGGCCAGAACCTGCAAAATAGAGCTTAACATCGGGGTGCTTTTTGGAAAAAATCTTGAACGCTTTAAAGGCTACCCACACGCCCTTATATTTTCTAAATCTCCCTAACCATAGGAAATACAATGACTTATCTCTAATCTTCTCCACATCCAAATACTCGGTTTCTGTACCATTGTAAATAACGGAAATCTTTTCCTTTGCTATTCCAAGTTCGCAAAGCTCCTTTTTCGCGCTTGGGCTAACGGCAGCAAAATGGCATTTTCTGTAAACGCGAGGAATGAGCCTCTCCCCAAGCCACACGGCAAAAGCAATGGGAAAAGAGGTCTCTCTGAATATACTAGATTTCCATAAGTGGTGAATTTGTATCAACTTAGGGATTTTTGTTATATAAGGGGAGAATAAGGGCAGCTTGTTCAAATCTTCAACGACAATATCCGGGTTTAGCTCTTTTATGAGTTTTGGAACCTTTAAAAAAACGTTTAATTGGAAAAAAGTATCTGAACCGCAGCGGACAACCCTAATTCCATCTATGGTCTCAATGTCTGCCGCACCTCTGTAGCTGGTTGTAAACAGAACAACCTCATGACCTAATTCCGCAAGTTTGCCAAAAATCCTGTGCAAATGCACCTCTGCCCCTCCAGCCAAAGGATGAGTTTTATCTCGGTAATTCAAAACCAATATTTTCAACTCTTCCTCCCAATAGCCCCTATGCACACTTGTGTGTAACTACTTATTCCACAACTACTTATAAAATCTAGTAATCTATCTTTCAATTTTTGATAGGTTGTTCCCTGCAAGGGATATTTTGGCAGTTCAAGGCCTAGTTTAAAGCCAATTTCCCTAAAAATGCGGTAAATCAAATTTGGTCTCATCCAGTCACCATAAGAATAAACAACCTCCAAATCTGCGTTTTTCATGAGTTTTTTCAGTTGTGGCATAGTGAACTCCGTTTCCCACCCCGCAAACCATTTATCGAAGGCTATTAAAATATGCTTTAATAGCGTGTAAAGGTGAAAGGTCTGAGGCACGTCACAGAGGCAAAAACCGCCTTTTTTGAGCAAACGGGCGTTTTCTTTGAGCAATGGCAGAGGGTCTTTGAAATGCTCTGCCAAGCCCTGGTGAAAAACAATATCAAAGGTTTCGCTCGGAAAAGGCGAATTGAAGGCATTTCCCTGAACCAAATGCAAATTTCCCTGAGCCTGAGCCGCAAGAGAGCCAGCTATTTTCAAAGATTCCTCAGAATAATCCAAAATATAGACCTGTGCGCCTGCGTTTGCCAGTGCCAAGCTATCCCTGCCAGTACCAGCTCCAACCTCCAAAATGCGAAGCCCTTTCACCGAACCTTGGCTCAAAATGGCTTTAAGCACAGATGGCGAAGACGGATAGACTTTATCCAAATCTCTCTTTTTGCCCCAAAATTTATTCCAAACTGAAACTGAAGGTTCTTTTACCATTGTAAAGCTAAAAATAAATTTTTTTTGTCCTACTGGTTCATTTTTGTATATTTTTCTAAATTACTTGCATTTAATTGCTGGGTAGCAGTGCATATAGACTCGACCGATGCCACATTAAAGCGATATCTTGATGATATTCGCAGAACCTCTCCCTTGTCAAGAGAAGAGGAAGCTTGGTTATTTGAAAATAAAAACAACCCCATAGCGAGGCAAAAAATAGTGGATGCCAATATGCGTTTTGTGCTAAAGGTGGCAATTCAGTATAGAGGCTGCCCCATTCCCTTGCCAGATTTGGTTAGCGAAGGCGCAATGGGCCTAATTCGCGCAATAGAGTCTTTTGACAGCACAAGGGGCTTAAAATTCATAAGCTACGGGGTATGGTGGATTAAAGCCTATATAACAAGGGCCATAAACGAGCAGGGAAATTTGGTTCGTCTGCCGGCAAACCAGCATTTGCGTATTCGCAAAGGGTTAAAAAAGCAGGCTAAGGGGCAAGAGGTTAGCGAACAGGTTATGGATCTAATTCAGCTTGGGCAAAAAGGGGTTAGCATAGATAGCCCGCTCAATGTGGATAGCAAATCCTCTTACGCGGAATCCCTGCCAGATGCCACAGCCGCAGACCCGGAATCTAGTTCTGAAATTCAAGCCATAGAAGATGGCATTAGAGATATATTGAAAGCCTTGCCTGCAAGGGAGTACAATGTTCTAGCTGGCATATATGGCATTGGCTTAAACACTCCGCAAACGCTCAGAGAAGTTGGCGAAACAATGAACATATCTCACGAGAGAGTGAGGCAGCTTAGGGATCAAGCTCTAAAGAGAATAACCCACACCGTGACAAAAGAATTTTTAAAAGAGAACCTTGAGGCTCTGGCAAGAGCCAAACAGAATCACAAACACTAACCCAAAGGAGAACACTATGAAGAAGGTCATCGCATCACTCATCATCTCAGCCGCTCTTGCAACTGCGGCTGTTGCCAGCGAATCTGAAAATTTCGGAGGGCTTGGCATATCTGTTTGGACTGGCAAAACCGGCGTGAAAATTGCCGGAGTTATTCCAAACTCCCCTGCCGAAAGCATTGGGCTGCAAGCCGGAGACTTAATAGTTTCTGCAAACGGAACTGAGCTTTCTGCTGTTGAACCAGAAAACCAAATTAGCCACCTGCGTGGTGAGGCTGGAACTTCCATTAGCTTGGAGGTAAACAGAAACGGAGATGTATTTTCTGTTTCCACAAAGAGAATGGCTCTTTCTGTGCAAAGCTTAGATGCACAAGATATCTTAGAGTGGTATGGAAAAGACAAAGACTTAACCGCAGAAGAGCTAAATTTTTTGGCAAGCCAAAAAACAACCGAGGGCTACCAGCTTCTTGCCGTTATGCAGCATGGAGTTCCAGTTTTGAATTCCGCAGAGAATCTGAGCGCAAGCGCTGTTCAGCAAATCTCAATCAAAAAGGCAGCAGAGCCTGTGAATTATCAAGCTCCAAAACCCGTTCAAAACTCAGTTCAAAACATTGGTCTAAGCAACAAAACTCAAAATGCTTTGCTTGTGAATGTAAAAGGCGCTCATGTTAATAAGCAGGGAAAGGTGCCAATTTATAAGGTGAAGTGAACGTCTGAACCCCGATTCTCAGGATTCAAGGATTTTCAGGATTATGCAACAATATATGCTTAAATTCTATTAATCCTCTAATCGGGGGTATCATGGTTCCAGACAATTAATATAAACGTCTCTTATGCTGTTCCGCAAGTTCTTTTAGCAATTTGCGGCGCGCGGAAGTGTGAATGCGTTTCTTTTTCTCGGATGGCTTTTCAAATCTCTGATGTTGCTTGACATCGGAAATAATGCCATTTTTCTCGCAAGATTTTGTAAATCTTTTCAAAGCCTTTTCAAAAGGTTCATTTGGCTTTACTACTACTCCTATCACAGATATCCTCTATTCAAAATTTCCTGTAAATATAGAAAAATTTTATTATTTTGTCAAGGATTTAACAATATTTTGTCAATTAAGTGTGTTTTTTAACTAAAAATAAGCATTGCCACAATCAAATCAAAAATCAAAATGCAAACACATGAGCTAACCACCACGCTCATGGTGGCAAGCCCAACGCCTTTGGCTCCAGAACCGGCGTGCAAACCGTGGTAATAGCCCAAAAGATAAATCAGAGTTCCAAACACAAAAGATTTCAGCACTCCAGAAAATAAATCCCTTATGTCAAACATATATTGCATACCTGTGTAATAAGTATAGCTGGTTATATCTAGCGCAAGAATACAAACCAGCCAGCCGCCTATAAGCGCAAGGCAATTTGAAATAACGCTAAGAGCGGGTAGCATAACAAAAAAAGCAACAAATCTTGGCAATGCCAAATAACGCAAAGGATCGAGCCCCAATACCTCGTAAGCCGCGAGTTCTTCCTTTTCTTTCATTGTGCCTATTTCTGCGGCAAGGGCGCTCCCAACGCGACCAGCCAAAACCAAAGCGGTTAAAATTGGCCCAAGTTCAATTAAAATCATTTTGCAAGCAGCGGTTCCAACAAATTTATCTGGAACAAGATTTCTAAATTGAAACTGAGCCTGCACAGTTGCAACCATTCCTGTGAAAATAGAAGTGACAAATAACAAAGGCAAACTGGAAACACCTATGGAAATCATCTGCCTTATTGTTAAGTTCATAACACGCGGCAAATATGGAAGCCTTTTAAGAGTGGAGAGCAAAAGAACAACAATCTCGCCAATGGCAGCGATACCCTCCACCACCGCCATGCCCAAGCCTATAATGGGAGATAGTAATATTCTCATCAATAAGCTCCGTTAAAACCAGCATCGCCCGGATATGGTGCAGACGTGTATAGGTGGTCTTTGAATGTGGTGATTTTTTCGTGAAATTCGAGTTCAATATCGGTGGTGGGTCCATTTCTGTTTTTTGCAACGAGCAAAAAGGCCTGCCGTCTTTCTTCTTCGGACATTGTGAAACCATCGGCTTTGTTCTTTTTTTCCTTTTCTTTTGCGGGGCGGTGTATAAACCAAACCATATCTGCATCTTGCTCTATGGAGCCGGAATCGCGCAAATCCGAAAGCTGAGGACGGCCAGCGGTTTGGTGACGGTCTTCCACTTTTCGGCTGAGTTGGGAAAGAGCGAGCACCGGAACTTCAAGTTCTTTTGCAAGCACCTTCAAGGAATACGAAACCTCGCCAACGGCAACAGCTCTGTTCTCTGCATCGCCTCTAACCTTGATGAGCTGCAAATAATCCACCACCACTAAATCCAAACTATTACCGTGTTTTCTTTTGAACACCCTGCATTTTGAAACCAAATCAAAAGTGCGAACCTCGCTTGAATCGTCTATATAGAGCGGCATTGTTGAAAGCTCATTAGCCCTTGCAAGCAAAACTCTGGTTGTTTCTTGGTCCACCCTGCCGCTTTGTCTAAGCCTGCTCTGGTCAAACTCTGCCATTGAACTCAATATTCTCATAACCAAATCTTGAGCTGTCATTTCAAGGCTGAAGAACAGCACGGTTTTTCCAAGCCTAGCGGCATTGGTTGCTATGTTAAGCGCAAAGGCTGTTTTTCCCATTGAGGGTCTTGCTGCCAAAATAATCAAGTTTGCTTTTTGAAGCCCGTTTGTCAAATTGTCTATATCTTTGAAATTAGTTGGGCAACCGGAAAATTGGTCGTGCCTGCGCATGGCGAGCATATCCATAACATCTTTTGCAACATCGCCCGCATGTTCGGCGTTTTCCTTTACTTGGTCGGTGGTCAAATCAAAAATCCGCTTTTCCGCAGATTGCAAAACATCTTCTGTTATTGCGGCAGGAGCAAGTGATTCCTTTATGGTTTCATTTGAAGTTGAAATTAAGCTGCGCAAAATATATTTGCTGCGAATTATCTCTGCGTAATAGTCGGCATTTGCAGCACTTGGCACAGACTCCATAAGCGAAAAAATGTAATCTTTTCCCCCCACTGCCAAAAGTTTGCCCTCTTTTTCCAAAACATCTGCAATGGTAAGCACGTCAATTGGATTGCCTTCCTTGTAAAGTTTTATCATTGCATTCCACACAGCCTGATGTTTTTCAAGATAAAATTCCGTGTCGTGCCTTAAAATGAGAGATAACTCTCCAAGTATTCTAGGATCTTGCAAAACGCCACCTAAAAGCCAAACTTCTGCATCTAAGGCTCTTGGATATTCTAAATTATATTCGGACATTTACTACCCCCACCAAGACTCGAACTTGGGTAACAGGTTTAGGAAACCTGGGCTCTATCCTGCTGAGCTATAGGGGCAAAAAATCATTTTGAAGCTGGCTTTGCCTTTGGTTTTGGTCTAGGTTTTGCAGTGGCTGTTTTTGCAAACTTTTCTTCAGAACGCAAAACCACAGGGTTATTCCTCGCCTCCTTTATCATTTGCTTTTGCTTTTCTTCGCTTTTGTGCTTAACATGTTCTAACTTTTTGCCAAGCAAATCACCTAAGGTAACACCTTGAGAGGCTGGCACAACTGGCTTTCCTTTGCTTTTGTTTTTGCCAGAACTCCCCTGCTTTTTTGTTTTTTCTGCCATAACACCTCTCTTGTTAAACTTTGGGGTTAAAATATAGTAAAAATACTCCGTTTTGCCATCTTAGACAACTTAGGCAACTTTTTGCTGCGGATACTGCCATAATAATAATCGTCATCATCATCATCGTCATCATCGTCTTCAAGTGCCCACTTGCAGCTAGAGCAATCGCCGGTAATCATAGAAACAGTAGCTGTTTGACGTCTAGTTTTCATATTCACATTCATATTCATTTTCATATTTATAGAGTTCCAGCCCTTCTTTAAATTCAAATTAGCACTTTGATAGGTCCACTCCATGCCATCGTCAAACTCAGTTCCTCCTGGCGATTTTACAACGCAATCTCTGTCAACATAAATATACCCTACACTTTCCATTTCCGTAGTCAGTAAACCAGTATTCATATTCAAATTTATGTTCAGTACGTTTTGCTTAGTAAGGCCAATCTCAAAATCCAAGCCTATTCCACGGGTATCGCTTGGCTGAACTGTCGTGTTAAGATAAAAGTCGTCTTCTTCACCTTCAAAGGGTTCCAGAACGTTGTCGCTGGGAACTCCTACGCTGAATGACATTTTTCCGCCAGTTATTGAACCGCTTACATCCGTATTGCTTGCAAAGGTTATGTCCGGGCCTGTGTAGGGTATATATTTCATAGCCATCGTTTCAAAATCCAACTCTGGAGTGTACACCTGACCAGACAGGGTGAGATTATTCCCTAAACTACCACTACCACTGCCGCTACCGCTACCGCTGCCATCGCCGTCATCATCGCCGCCAGAGCAAGAAAATGTGAATGTCAAGGCAAGCCCAAAGGCTACCACCTGTGCGAACTTTGCAAATTTGCTTTTCATTATCACCCCTTTGTTTGTGTGTAGATGTAAAATATAAATTTTTTAAATCTTGACAAGGAAAAAATTTCTAAATTCACATAAATGAGCAAGACAGCCCCCAATTTAGTTTGGATGGACCTAGAAATGACAGGTTTAGACCCAGATACTTGCGTTATTCTCGAAATTGCAACCATAATAACAGACCCTCAACTCAAAATCCTAGCCGAGGGTCCTGCCCTTGCGATAAGGCAAAGCAATGAAATTTTAGACTCTATGGACAAATGGAATAGGAGCCACCACTTCAAGAGCGGGTTAATAGAGAGGGTTAAAAATTCCCCCTACAATGTGACAACCGCCGAAGAAATAACACTGAGCTTTATAAAAGGCTACACAGAAAAAGCAAAAAACCCAATCTGCGGGAATTCCATTGGGCAAGACAGGCGTTTTTTGGTTAAATATATGCCCAAAATTGAAATCTGGCTGAACTACAGAAGCATAGATGTAAGCTCCATAAAAGAACTCGCCTATAGATGGTACCCAAAACTCCCAAAATTCCAAAAAAAAGAAAACCACCGCGCTCAAGATGATATCAGAGAGAGCATTGCAGAGCTTATGTATTATAGGAATAAAATTTTTGTGTCGGAGTTGAATTGAAAATAGGAGCGGTTATAACGGCTGGCGGGCTGGGAAAAAGGGTTGGCGGCGACCTCCCCAAACAATTGGTTAAGCTACACGGGAAAGCAATGTGGCTCCACAGCGCAGAGGCTTTTTTAAACAATAAAAAAATAAAAGCAGTTGTTATCACAGTTCCAGCAAATTGGCAAAATTATTTTATTGAAGAGTCCAAAAATTTATCTCTTATTGTGGCACTTGGAGGCAAAGAACGCTGGCAGTCGGTTAAAAATGGGATTGAAGCACTCCCTAAAAACATAAGCCACGTTATGGTGCACGATGCTGCCCGCCCCTTTGTGAGCCAAGAGATAATAAACTCGGTTGCAAAAACTCTGGCAAAAGATTGCTGCATGGTTGCAAAACCTGTTTTTGACACGGTGAAAGTAGCAGAAAATTCTTTTGTGAAAAACACCCTTGACCGCAAAAGCCTTTGGCTTGCCCAAACCCCACAAGCTGCCCCTGTTGAATTGCTAAAAAAGCTCTACAAAAAAATGGAAAAATTCCCAGATTTTTGCCCAACAGATGAGGCTTCAATACTTGAAAAATTCTCCGTTCCAATAAAAATTGTAGAGGGAAATGCGAGGAACGACAAAATAACAACCAAAGAAGAATTGGAAAAATTTTTATGACAGTATTTTTTCAAGCCTGAACGAGATAAACCTAGTAGAAAAACCGAGTCAGAATGTTTTTGTCATTTTTGTTCTTCCTTTTGTGCTAAACTGGCTACGACACTCTCTCTAAATTTTTCTGGTAAAAAAAAAGTTAAAAATCGGCAAAAATAGCTGATTTTATCCCCCATATTTCTCCAATTTCCGCTTCAACTCCGCAAGTTCAGCAGCCCTGTTCGCGATTTCAGCATCTATGCGAGCAAGCTCAGCATCTTTCTCAGCTATGATTCTATTCTTATCCTCTATCTCCCTATATAACCCGCCAAAGGTATCGTCCACATACTGGCGATAGTAACGCTCATCCTCCAACTCCTTGCGTGCTTTGGGGTCGGTGCTTATGTAGTGAAGAATATCCGTTATCTCTTTCACTCCCTCATCGCTTATAGGATAATCGTAAGTTTTGTCTGCTTCGGTTTTATCTATGAAATTCGTCTGCTCAAATACGGAAAGCAATCTGTCCAAAGGAGTTTTCAGTCTGGGTTGGATGCGTGGAACCTGTACTATATAACAATCGTGTGTTAAACGCTCGGCAAAATCGCTCACAGCGGCTATCTCCTTTTCTTCAACTAAATCGTAATAGCCACGAGATATGCGCAGGCAGGCGGTTTCTATGGCTGGCAGGGAAAAACCTAGAACATAAATGGAAATAATGGGAATGGTATCGGACATATACTCGTGCCCCAGATACCTGCGAAAGCGGCTCACGTCTGTGATTATTTTGTCTGACTTCTGCATTTCTATCGCTACTTTCTGTTTTTGTCCGTCTTCGGTTTCTATTTCAACGGTAAAATCCATTCTCAGCAGTTTGAGTTCTTGGTCTTTTGGGTCTATGTATGTGCGTTCCGGTGAGCGAATGGATATTGAAAATATCGGTTTGCCTAGCAAAGTGCCTATGAAAAATTTTGCTGCCCGCTGGTTTTCCAGCAGGTGTTTGAATACGGTATCGTAAATGGGATTGGCTATGAGCATTTTGGATTAAGTTAGAAAAATTAATCGGGCAAATTTTCTGCCAGCCAAACTTTTGAGCAAAATCGTGGGTTTGCTGGGTTGTTTTAGCTAGATTCTTTAATGCCTCCTTAATGAATTGGCGTTGGCGACTTTTCTTTCTATATTACCGTTATGCCAGCAAAGCGCAAGTACAAAGATTCAGTTTTTACTTCCCTGTTCAAAGACAAGAAGCGGTTGCTGGAATTATTGCGTGATTATTTGAGACAAAATTCATCGGAGGTAGTTAATATGTTGACCACAGAGTTCAAATTGAAAGATGCCCTTGCTGTAAGGTATGAGGAAGGCATTTGAGATTGCCATTTGGTTATATGACTAAACGCCCGCTTATGCAAAAAGAAATTGAAGAACTCGTAGGTGCCGGAAACACCTGCGACAACTGGAACAATATAAGAGTTTTGCAAGATTTTGTGCCTAAAAACATCAAAAATTCAAAATTCACCGGCAAAATAAAACTGCACGGATTTACCGGCAAAACCTGCTCTTACAAAGGCGTTGAATTCACAACGGGAATATTCAATTCCTGGATAAACGAGAGCGTTATAGAAGATGCCTGCATTTACGATGTTAAACTATTTTCCAATTCGGTTGCGTGTGAAGATTCTTTGATATTCAATGTTGGTTCAATTATATGCGATAAGGAAATGTCTCAAATAAAAGTTGGAACTGAAAGTGGGCATAGAGTTTTGAAAAGAATGTTCAGCGAGCAGGATAGAACTGTTATAGGCAGGGGCGCAAAAGTTTGCAATGTGAATGCTCTTGAAAATTTGCATCTTGGTGATTTTTCCTGCATTGAAAATGGGGCTATAGTCCAAGATTCCATAATTGAAAATAATAGTGTGGTGATGGATAACGCCATTGTGAAATCTTCTTTTATAGGTGCTTTTTCCCATATTGGCGAGGCAGAGATAAGCAATTCGTTGCTTGGGCCTCTTATGCAAGTTCACCACCACAGCTTGTTAATTTCGGCTTTGTGGGCAGAAGGCAGGGGCAATGTGGGTTATGGCGCAAATGTGGGGAGCAACCACACAGGCAGGATGCCAGACCAAGAAATTACTCCGGGACTCGGGCAGTTTTTTGGGCTTGGATGCAGCATAAAATTCCCTGCGAATTTCACAGAAGCTCCATTTACAATGATTGCAACAGGGGTTGTTTGTGAGCCGCAAAGGTTGAAATTCCCCTTTAGCCTCATAAAAAACGGGGAACTTGTGGGTGTAAACGAGATTATTCCGGGCTGGGTTTATAGCAAAAATATTTACGGGATTTTAAGAAACGTTTACAAATGGGATAAAAGAAGCGGCGTGAAAAATAGTCTCAATCTGTTTTTTTCAAAAACCATAGCAGATTCAATTATAAAAGCCTGCAATACATTAAAGGAGTTTTTGCTTGATAAAAACACATTACCCTTAATAATAACCGAAGAAGTGCTTTTCGGAATAGGTAGCAACTATGTTAGAGCAGAAAATATTGTAAAAATAATAGAAGCTTATGAAATGTATATAGAAGACTACAATTTTTACCAAAAAAACAAAAAACTTAGACCCTCTATAATATCCCGCGTTGAGGAAAACCTAAAAAGGGATGAAATCAGGGGGCAAAAGATTTTTGACGATTATATGGATTTTCACCCCAAAAACGCAGATTTCTTTGAATGGCTAGGGGAATTGAGTTAAAATTAAGCTTAATTTAAATTTTTATTAAAGTTTTTATACTTTGTTGCCGATAATGAATGTAGGTATTATATAAGGAGGCTTTATGGAAATGTCTATGGCAGAACTAGGAATAGCACAAAAAGCAGCAGAAACAGGCTCGGCAGTGGGAATTGCGGTGTTAAAAAAAGCCCAGCAAGCCAGCGAAGGCGAGGCACTTGCCCTTTTGCAGACCCTCCCTCAAGCACCTTCCCCTAACGGAATAGGTGGTATGGTGGATATTTCCGCCTAAATATATGAGTTTTATAGATACTCATTGTCATATAGACACAATTTTAGAGCGAACTGGCGGAACGGCAGAGGCTTTGCTAGAGCAAATGACCCCTGCACCAGAAGCCATTGTTCATATAGCTTGTGACCCAGACGATTTTAACTGGGGCAAGGAATTTTTGCAAAAAAAAGCACTGAGCGGAATTAAAATTTACGGTGCTTTTGGCGTACATCCGCTGGAGGCAGAGAAATTCAGTCCAAAGGCAGAAGAAGGTATTTTAGAGGGCTTAAAACTGCCAAATGCGCTTGCTCTTGGCGAAATTGGATTGGATTACCATTATGAAAAGTATAACGCAGAATTGCAGAAAAAAGTTTTTTTGAGGCAGTTAGAAATTGGTTTGGAATTAAAAAGCAATTTTGTGTTTCACCTGAGGGAGGCAGAAGATGATGCCTTTGAAATTTTGCAAAAAATAGATAGCGAAAATATAAAGGCTCATATTCACTGCTACACAGGTACGCCAGAATTTGCAAAGAAGGTTTTATCCTTAAAAGGAACTTACTTTTTTGGCCTTGCAGGAGCAGTGACTTTTGATAAAACCGTAACTATAAGAGATGCGGCAAAAACCATTCCAGCAAATAGAATTCTTTTGGAAACCGATGCCCCATATCTTGCACCTGTGCCTTTCAGAGGCAAAACCTGCACCCCCGCTATGATTCCGCATATTGCTCAGGTGCTTGCAAACATAAAGGAAATAAGCTTAGACGACTTGTTTAAAATTTGCAGGGAAAACACAAATAAAATGTACGGCATTTAACCGTTGCTATTCATCATCATCTTCTGGAAATAATTTGAAAAATACTCTTTTTTGTTCTTCAAACAAATGCAGAATTTGATTTTCCTCAAATTGCTCCCTATCTATATTTTGCATAAAATAAGGCTCCAAAACAAAGTTGCGGCTTGTGATTTGCCTTTTTATGTCTGCTTCTATCTCTAAATTAGACCACAAAATATATACGCTACCGAGCGGCATTTGCGAAAATATGTTTATATCTGCAAATACGGCTTTATTAGCAGAGCTTGTATCTGTAGCATCCTTGCTCTCCTTGCTCGCTTGGGCAAAGCTCAAAAGAAACGCTATGAGTAAAAATATAAACCGCATATTAGTAATGTAGTAAATTAAATTCCTGCCTTTCGGCAGGGGCGAGGGTTATCCCAGCCGTCACCACCGCCCGATGAGCAAGAAAATGTGAATGCCAAAGCAAGCCCAAGGGCTGCCGAAAATGCGAATTTTGAGAATATGCTTCTCATATGTTACCTCCTTTGTTTAGGATTATTTCCAAGCGGAATTGCCTGAAATTCTTTAAATAAATTCCATATCTTGGGGCGTTTTTTTGCCACCATTTTTTCTTTGAATATGTGAGTAGAAAGTTGTAAGTCCTTGTGTTGTAAGGAGCATAATTTAGTTACTCCGCTTTCGCTTGTCTGTATTTTACTGCTTTATCGCTAATTTCTTTTACGGACATATCTTCCATAAGATTTTCTTGCCATTTAGTGTAATCAAATGGCTCTCGCTGAATAAGCATAAAAAATCGCGTAGCGGACTGCAAACCAAGAGAGTCTATTAAAATCTTGGTTCCTTCGGTTCTAATCATTGTATCAGTTGCCATTTTGAACTCCTTGAATTTTGAGAAAATCTACAGGATTTATTATTGAAATTCCACCAACAGTTTTATTCAATAATTTTAAATCCGTTGTAAGAAAATATTGACATTTGGCATACAATGCACAAGCTATGTGCTTTTTAATATTCAATGATGTTAAATCTTCTGCTTGTTTTACTATTTCAGTATTTACATTCACATCTTCTTTAGCATATTGTTGCCATTTTTCAATAGAAATTTTCCTATCTTCAAAAGGATTAAAAGAATTTTCGTAATCCATAATATATGACCATATTAGTTCTAATTTCCCCAGTTTTATTCTTTCTTGGATAAAAGATACAGCCTCTGATTCCAGCTTGACGATTATGTCAGACTGATCATCAAATGGTCTGTTATAACAACAATTATCCATATAAATTCTCATATATATTTTGTCAATATAGTAAAAAATCTTAAATAACCTTTCGCCTCCACTCCTCAATGGGAATGGCAGGAAATCCGGCTACTTTCGCACCAGGCTTAATGCTCTTTGTGACCCCTGCTTTTGCCGCTATAAGGCAGCCTTTGCCGAGGGTTAAATGCCCAGCGACTTGCGCACCGCCTGCCAAGGTTACATCGTCTTCCACAATAACAGAACCTGCAAGCCCAGACTGCGAACAGAAAACAGCATTGTTCCCAACTATGCAGTTATGCCCGATTTGCACAAAGCTATCAAGTTTGCAAAAATTTCCAAGTCTGGTGGGTTCCAAAAAACCGGCAGCCACAACGGAGTTCGGGCCTATTTCGCAATTACTTCCAATCACCACTCCGCCAAAATGTGGCACGGCTATTTGCTCGCCATTTTCACCGCTGTAAAAACCAAAGCCGCGAGAGCCAATCACAACACCTGAGTGCAAAATTGTTCCGCTGCCTATTTCAACATTTGGGTAAAGGTTTACGCCTGAATGTAAAACGCAATTTTCCCCTATTTTCACGCCAGCAGGAATTAAAATATTCGGGCTTATCTGTGCCGTTGGGTGAATTTCGTTAGAAGTGAATTCTTTTTTATTTAAAATCTCCGCGCACTTTATTATAGCCTCATAAGGATTTTTCACCCTCGCCAAAACCTTTGCCTCCCCTGCCCAACCTGTGAAATTCTCTGGCACAAAAACCACTGCGGCTTTTGTTGTTCTGGTCGCCCCGTGAGCAGCTTCGTCTATGCAAAAAGAAACATCGCTTGGGTTTGCAAAGGCAAGCGTTGCGCATTTTTCCACGCTGCCCTGAATATTTGCCGGCTCTAAAAGGGCATTGGTTAGTTCGGTTAGTTGGGAGAAGGTGAGCATAATTATTCAAAAATTAAACATTAATCCTAATGCAAAACTGTGTGCCTTTGTTTGGTTCGCTTTGAACGGAAATTTCGCCTTCGTGCAAGTCCACTATTTTTTTCACAATGGCAAGACCGAGACCTGTGCCCTGTTCTTTTGTGGTGAAAAAGGGCGTGAATATGTTTTTCAAATGCTCCTGTTCAATGCCTTTTCCTGTGTCTGTAACGGTTATTTCTGCGGCATTTCCGTTTGATTTAATGCTCACATAAATTTTGCCTTCGGCCTCTATTGCCTGAATTCCGTTAATGAGTAGGTTGAGCATAACCTGCTGCAATTTCTCGCTGTCAATTTCCACATTCAATGGCTCTGCTGGAAAATCACGCTCTATGCGAACCTGCTTTTTTTCTTTTTCAATCTCAATTTCAGCGTGGGATAAAATTGCCTCTGCCCAAGCAACCAAATCTGTGCTTTGCTTTTGCAAATTTGTTTTTCTGGTATAAACGAGCAAATTGCTAACTATTTTGTTGAGGCTGGAAATTCCGCCTATTATTTTATCCACATATTTTCGTTTTGGGTCTTCGGGTGGAATACTCCTCGCAAGCAAACTTGCATAACCCGCTATTCCGCCAAGGGGGTTCCTAATTTCGTGAGCCACGGTTGCAGCCATTTCTCCAAGCGCGCTCAAAACCCTGCTTTGGTGAATTTCCTCCTGCATCTTCTTTATTTGCTCGGCTTGCATTTCCAAAGCCTTATATGCAAACTCAAGTTCACCAGATTGCGCCAAAAAACGCTCCATCACAGATGTAAGTTCGCTTGTTATTTCTTCTTGAGACTTGCTATCCGCCATTCCCGTAGCCTATCTGAGTGCCCTGAATGCGTCTATCCTGTTCTTGGACTGGCTATGCTGGTCAAACCTTTGAATCATAACCTCGTCTTGTGCCCTAAGCTCCAAAACCAGTTTTTCAATTTCGGATATTATTTGTTCAATACCAGCAAAAAGTTCGGAATTTTGCATTTCGGCTTTTCTCTCTACCCACTCACTCACAAGCGGTGCGCAACGGGTATTTTCCGCTTTTACATTATCCAAAAAAGAACTTTTCTTTTCTAACAATTGCATTATTTTGTTCAATTCATTTTTAGAATCCAAGTCTTTCAGCAAATCGCTTTGCAATTCGTGAATTTGCTTATAAATAGATAACTGAGCATTTAAGCTATCACGAAGCAATTCTGGTAAATTAGATGTCATTTTTTCAATATTCCCTGATTGTTCTCGTGCCAAATAACATCGTCTTTATAAAGCTTTGCTTGGTCTGCCCAATAGGTTCCGGGGTGTTCCTTAATAAGGCGGTCGTAATAACGCACAGCTTCTTTGTAGTTGTTCTGTTTGCGAAACACATTTCCTATTTGGAACAATGCCCAAGAAACAAGCTCCGGGTCTTTATTTGAATCTATTGCTTTGTTGTAATATTCAAGTGCCATAGGCCAGTTTTGAGCTATAAAACTGATATTGCCAAGTTCATAAATAGCCTTGCGACAAGGCTGTGCAGTATTTGCAGGGCAGCCTTCGGCTATGTCTTTGTAGGTTTGTATTGCAGATGGTGTATCTTGCAATTTTAGGTATAAATCTGCCAATTTAAGGCGAAGCTCATTCTTTTTGGCGTTATCGGTTTCTGCATCTATTGCCTTTTTCAAAATATCAGGTGAGCCTTGGTCGGGTTTGTATTTAGCGGCTATTTCGGCTTTCAATGCCAATTTTTGCCCCAGAGTTGGCCCAAGTTTTTGGTCTTCTAAAACATCTGAGAGTGAATTGTCGCCTGTTTGATATTGCTCTTTTTTCACTTGGCTAAATGCAAGCATATAAAGCACAGCGCTCTTGTAAGGTTCTGGCACAGGCTCTTGCAAAACGGAATTTCCAAGAGCAATTACTTTATCGTGCAGTTCAAGATACTGGTACAGAGAAAGCAGGTTGTATGCGGCAGCCATTGAATTAGGGGTTCCGGGGAACTTTTGCCGTGTTGTTTGCAGAGCATCTATTGCAGACTGAAATGATTTTTTTTGAATTAGGTTAAAAGCCTTTTGCAAATCTGCGCTACCAGCTTCTGTTATGGAGGCAAAGGCAAAACTCCCGCCATATTCCGTTGCAGCCACTTTTTCGGGACCAATGGTCAAAGGCTTGTTTCTAAGGCTTTCCAAATATGCCGCTACAGAATCTTGCTTGCGCTTTTCTTCCATTTTTAGGCAGCTTTCCAAGCTATTACACGCATAAGATGCAGATGATTTTGCATCTTGCGAGCCACTGCTGGGTGAGCTGCCGCCCGCTGTGCTATCTTTGGCAGCAACAGCAACTCCGCTATTAAGCGCGGCTATTCTGCCTTTTACCTCTGTTTTGCCGTCTGCGCTTGGCGTTAGCTGCAAATATTTATTGTAATAACCTATTGCTTTTGCCTTATCGCCTTTTTGCTCATAAACTCTGCCTAGATAATAATATGAGTTATAGCCTTTTTCTGGATAATCAAAACTTTTATTGAAATTTATAATAGCTTTGTCCATTTCGCCCAAATTAAAACGGCAAACACCAGCATAATAATAAGCCCCAGGGTTGCCGGGTTCCTTTTTTAGCACCTCTCCCCAAGATTTTGCAGATTCCGCCCAATTTTTTTTGTCAAAAGCAGCTAAACCCGCTTTGAATTCTGGAGAATCATAAGTGTACTTTGATTTGCCAGCAACGGATGTCGAAGATAGATTAGCCGATGGAGAAGAGGCAGGTGGTGGCACTTTCGGTATTTGAACGTTTGCGCTAGTTCCGAGTAAAATCCCTATCCTAGTCTGGGCTTTTGTTTTTTGCTCTGGCGTTCCAGTTTCTGCCAAAACTCGCCATCTGGCAAGGGCATTTTCTTTTTGAGACAGAGCTTCGTAAGATTCTGCCTCCCCTTCTATGGCTTTGGTGAGTTTTGGGTTGTATTTTTGGGCAAGTTGAAAATTGTCTAAAGCAATTTTATAGTCCTTCATTTTAAACCGTGCATCGCCTGCGCCCAAATATGCTTCTGCATTGCTTTTGTCAATAGAAAGCACGGCTTTGTATTCGTCCAAAGCCTCTTTATGCCTTCCCTGGTTTGCAAGCTCCCCAGCCTGCTTTAACCTAACGGATTGCGGATCTTGCGCAAAAGCAAAAACTCCAACAAAAGCGACTACAGTTAAAAAATGCTTGAACATCGGTTGGTAATATAGAAAAATTAACCCTTCTCCTCCATAACCAACTTCACAAACTCCCCAACTTCTCTGAACTCCTTGTACACAGATGCAAAACGCACATAAGCCACCGAGTCTGCTTTGAATAATTTTTTCATAACCAAGTCGCCCACGGTCGCATAAGAAATTTCTGCGTTGCCCATTTCAACAAGCTCATTTTCAATATCGTTTGCCATCCCCTCTATTTTTTCGGAACTAACAGGCCGCTTGGCGCAGGCTATTCTCATTCCAGAAATTAGTTTTTCACGTTTGAAAGGCTCGCGTCTTCCATCGCGCTTGGCTATGGTTATAGCTCCTTTTTCTATATACTCATAAGTTGTGAAACGGTGGGAACAATCCTGACATTCCCTGCGCCGTCTAATGGAGTCACCGCTTGTGCGGGTTTCTATAACCTTATCGTTATCTGATTTGCAATGCGGACACATCATGATTCATACATCCTATATAAATTAATTCCCGTTTTCGCCATATTATCACTTGCCTCATTGTAAGTTTTTAATATGACATTCCACTGCCCTATGCTCATTTTTATTTTTTTCTCAATGGCGTTTTGCCTGTAAGTTGCCGCTTGCGCAAGCAAATGAGCAACTTTTGAGAGTGAGTCAAAATATTCTGGCAGCAAATTTAAAAAAGGCAAATCCGCTTCTGGCGCATTGCCTCGCTCTCTAGCTAAAAATTCCTTTTGCTCTTTGCAAGTTGTTTGCAATTGCACCATCATTCGGTCTATCCTAATCCAGTCCACTTGCGGAGCGATAAGGCTTATTGGCCACATTTTTTTTATTGAAAATTTAAACATAGAATCGTGAGCTGCACGTTGCAGCTTCACCATTTCACGCAAATTCGCAAGCATTGTTTCTTTTAACGATGGCATTTGCTACCTTCCACAGGGTGTCTTACTATTCTTGGCATAGGCAAAAAATTAAAAATTTTACAAACCTTCAAATATATTTTCTCGCACAAATTCACAATGGGAATTGCAAAACGGGGTAAGCCTGCGGTGCTAAATGGCACGGAAAATCTGGAACCTCTGCTCTTATTCCACAGGATAAAACGGCTGTTGTAGTTTTCAAACCCCAAGTCTTTGCACAAAGAAAAGAGCGTTTTGGAACCATACCAAGCTGGAGGTACAAAGCCTCCGGGCTCTCCTATATTCAATTTTTGCCACTCCTGCAAGGCCTTGGTCAAAAGCATTTTTGAATCTTCTTTTGAAAGTCCAGCAAACTCAGATTCGCAATTTGTTAAACGCAAGGCAAGCCTCCCCATAAGGCTTCTTTTAAAAATTTCGTCTGCCTTATGCTTGTAGCCGTGCAAATATAAACTATGCCCTTCCCTCTTCCATTCCAAAAGCTGTTCGCTAAAAGCCTTCAAAATATCTGGCTGAATTCCCTCATTAAATGGAATTATCATCAAATTCCACCGTTCATTTTTGCCAAATTCCCTTAAAATATCAGCAATATTTGTGAAATTTCTCGCATTAATATCGTGAAACTCATATACCGGAAAGCAATGCATCTATCTCTTCTTGGCTTAAAATGCCCTCTTCGTGCTTGGATTCTTGTTTTGGAGGAGCCGCAGCCACAGGTGCAGGAGCTGTGGCTGTTAAAAAAGCCGGCACTGGTGATGGCGAAAAAGCCGCAGCTGTAGGCAAGGACATTGGCGCAGATAACTCTGGCAAAGCATACTGCGTTTGAGCACCGGAATCACTTTTCCTGTCCACCTGATAAATAGCCATAAAATAGTCTATTGGCATTTCATAAGAGTAGCGCGGGTCTGCAAACACCTTCTCCCAAGCATTTTTGTCGTCAAACAACCACGGAAAAAACTGCGGTCTCATAGAAGGGAAACTAGAAAAAACCTAATCAGTATTTACTATATTTGACTATTATGAAAGCCGAGTGGATAAATGCCTTTATTCTAGCGACTAGAGATACGTTCTCTAAAATGCTCAACGTTCACGTGGAAGCCAGCAAGCCTTATTTATATTCCGAAACGGTAAATATGAAGGATATTTCTGGAATGATAGGACTCTCAGGAACTATCAGGGGAGCCGTGGTTATAGGCTTCCCAGAAGATAGCGCGCTCAAGGCCGCAAGCAAGTTTATTGGCGAAAACTTTACGCAGCTTGGGCCAGATGTAAGCGATGCTGTTGGCGAGCTTGTGAATATAATCGCAGGCTACGTTAAGAAGTTCATCCAAAACGAGAGGTTTGGAATTTCCCTGCCATCCATAGCCAGAGGGCCAAAGCACATGGTATATATGCCTAGCGGTATTCCAACCATAGTTATACCTTTCAGTTCAGCAGAGATTGGCAACTTTGTGCTAGAAGCGGCTCTTGCCGAAGGGCATAATGACTGAGGCTCAGGGTTCCTATTCTCTAAGCAGCTATCTAAGTTCCGTTCAAAGATTGATTAAATATAAAGTGCCGGCCGTTTGGGTTCACGGAACTGTGGCGAGCTTGCAGGAGAGGAGTAGTGCAGTTTATATAAACCTTGCGGAATACGAAGAAAACTCAGTTTCTCCCAAAGCCACCCTTGGGCTTGTGGTATTCGCTTCTCAATATGCTGCCTTGTGCCGCAGGCTCTCAGAGCTTCCAGTACCCTTTCAAATAAAAAAAGATTTAAAAATAAAAGTCTTGTTAGAAGCAGATTTTTATATTCCGCAGGGAAAATTTCAGTGCAAAATAATAGATATAGACACGACTTTCACAATAGGGGAAATTGCCATAACAAGGGAAAAAATATGGAAAATGCTTGTGAAAGAAAATTTGCACAGAATGAACGGAGAGCTTCCAATGCCAATGCTACCTCTTAACATAGGCCTAATAACATCTGAGAGCAGTGCCGCTTACAAGGATTTCACCTCTACGATTAGAGCCTCTGGGTATGCCTTTAGCATAACAACCATTTCTGCCAAAATGCAAGGGCAAAACACAGAATCCGATATTGTGGAAGCATTAGGTAACTTAAGGAATTACAATGACTTAGATGTTGTTTGCATAATAAGGGGAGGTGGCGCAAAAACCGACTTGGTTTTCTTTGATAGCTATGCCCTTTGCAAGGCTGTGGCTATTTTCCCCTTGCCCGTGCTAACAGGAATAGGCCACGAAATTGACGAATCTCTCTTGGACAAGGTTGCCCATACCCACCTGATAACCCCAACCGACTGCGCGAACTTTTTAATAGCAAGGGCAGATTCCGCTCTGCAAAGGTTGCAAACTATATCTTATGAGTTTGCAAATTTTATGCAACTTTTCTCAAGAGAGCGAGATAAACTGACTTACAAATCTATGCAAATTTCAAATATGTGCGAAAAAAGGTTTGTTAACGAGAAAGAAAGGTTATCCAGAAATCTGCTTGGTTTAAAGCGAGGGGTTCCAAAAATAATGGAATATCAAAAACAGGCTTTGGAATTATTGGAAGAAAAAACAAAAGCGGCAAACCCCGAAATTCAGCTAAAAAGAGGCTATACCATAACCAAAAGCAAAAACGGAAACATCCTGCGCTCGGCAAAAGAAGCCGCCAAAACCCCGGTATTGAAAACTATGTTCCACGATGGGGAAATAGAAACGTATAAACAACGTTTGTGATCCATTTTTGCATAACCCAAAAAATTTTGTTGTTTAAATATGCTCCATACTTGAAATTTCTACATTTGCATATATGAATGATATTATTGTACATCAAGTTAATGTAGCCCATTATAGGCTGGTTGAACTCTCAAATCTAGCAGAGCAAGCCAAGCCATTTTATGACTGGGTAGAAAAGATAGCAAAGCAAGTAACTGGTTATAATAAGTCTCTTTCTGAAATATTGTTTATAAGTAATAAGTCAGAGATAAAGAAAATAATTTGTTTTTGTTACTCAAAGGAACAAGATGAAAAACCTTTATTATTTGATGGCATTGGACGAATTTATGAACATAAAAAAGATTGTTTTTATTTCTTTGCATGGATAATAAGAGACGCTCCAAAACAGAGATTGGAACCTTTAATAACTCGTATGCAAAAACTTGACAATATTAAAAAATTAATTGCAGAAACAGATACACTTGTTGAACTAATATACCGATATAGAAATGTTGTTAAAACGTTCGATTGGCAGACAGTACGAGAAATAATAATTGATAGACTAGAAGGCTCAAGAAGAAGTATAAAAGGTCATGGAATAGAAGCTAGAGTAAGAACTAGCCTTATTGCAGCAATACAGCATTATTATTCAATACATAATAATTACGGAAATTTTAAAAATCCAAAAGTTGCAGAAAAGCAAATTAAAATAAAAAGTCACTCGGTTGATGTATCCGTTACTCTAACAAATAAGAAATCATCTATTGAAGAAAATATTTTCATTCCTATAAAAACAAGAGAAACTGAAGGTGGTGGTCATTCTCATCTATTTACTCGTGATATTATATCTGCAATAACCGATATAAAAAAAGAATTTGAAAATTCACATATTATTGCAGTTATAATTGCAGAAAATTGGTCTTTGGAAGAATTAAAAATCATTGATGGAATCGTAGAATATATATTTTATTTTAATATGAATCCAAATAAATTTATAGGTTTTGATGATGAATCGCAACAAAAACTAAATAAATACATTGATAAACTATTTAAAAAATGAGGTAGAAATGAGCGGTACTATATTTTTAGGTGATGTTAGAAAGCAAGCTTGTATGCTTAATGATGATTATTTTCAATGTATTATAACGAGTCCCCCTTATTTTGGGCTTAGGAATTATTCGGATGACAGTATGAATGAAATAGGGCGTGAAACCAACTTATCAGATTATGTAAAGCATTTGGTAGAGGCATTTTCCTTGTTGCGCCCAAAATTACGTGATGATGGTTTATTATGGCTTAATCTTGGTGACACATATAAGGAAAAGTCTTTATTGAGCGTACCTTGGCGGGTTGCTTTGGCATTACAGGATGATGGTTGGATTTTAAGAAGTGATATAATATGGCATAAATCTAATGCTATGCCATCTTCTGTTAAAGACAGACCAACTGTTGACCATGAATATATTTTTATGTTTTCTAAAAATATAAAATATTTTTATAATGCTGATGCTATAAGAGAACCTCACATAACCTTCACCGAAAAATCAAAAACTCGTGGAGGGAGAAATCATTTTGGCAAACGAAATGGAACTCCAGAAAGAGGAAAAAATGGAGGAAATCCAAATTTACATAATGGTCGTTGGGATCAAGCTTTTCACCCAAATGGCCGAAACAAAAGAACAGTTTGGGAAATTCCTTTAGGTAAATTTAGAGACGCGCATTTTGCTGTTTTTCCAGAAAAATTAGTTGAGAATTGCCTACTAGCTTCTACACAAGCGAACGACTATGTTTTAGACCCATTCTGTGGTTCAGGAACAACAGGCATAGTAGCTTTAAAGCATAACAGAAATTTCATTGGAATAGAATTGGTCAAAAAATATCAAAATATGGCGCAAAAAAGAATAAATACATTGGTTGTTCAAAATACATTATTTTAATAGAACTTATGTTGAGGTTGTTCCCAAATCATTTTACTATATTCCCATATATGTACAATGTGTTTGAATTTTTTATTACAAGCATTTCTGCCAATATTGTTTACATGGCAATTCCCTTGATTCTTTTATCTGTCGTGGTATCTGCTGTTTATTTAGACAAAAAAAGCGTTCCTGTTATTGTGGTGGCTCTGTTTGCTGGTATTATATTTGGCGGTGATGGATTTAAATTGTGGCAATTCAGCGATATGAAATTAACTAACGAGTTGGCAAATTTAGCTTTGGTATTTGTTTTGTTTCACGGTGGATTTTGCACAAAAAAAGAAAACTTGAAACAGGTGGCTCTGCCAGCTATTGGGCTTGCATCTTGGGGTGTTCTATTAACCGCAATATTTACTTTTATATGCTTGCATTTCTTTTTGAAATGGGATAGAGATCTCTCTATTTTGCTATCTGTGATAATATCTTCTACCGATGCTGCCGCCATATTTTCAATTTTAAGAAAACAATCGCTCAAAAGCAAGCTGACATCCACCATAGAAATAGAAAGCGCGGCAAACGATCCTATGGCTGTTTTGCTCACTCTAATTGCAGTGC
>Ga0268262_10001750_pt1 | contig 26176 bp, 22 predicted proteins | sample TergutNc150P3_FD_190354 | JGI IMG/M metagenome (GOLD analysis project Ga0268262, IMG submission 190354) | Nasutitermes corniger P3 segment gut microbial community from laboratory colony in Florida, USA - Nc150 P3 (SPAdes) (version 2) | ecosystem: Host-associated > Arthropoda: Insects >... | reverse complement strand
CGCACGTAGGGCACCACGCAGTAGGCGCAGTAGTTGTCGCACCCGCGCATCACGGGGACGAAATCGGTAACCGCCGTTTTGGAAAAGAGCGTTGGCGGTTGACAATCGCCGCCGTCTTTTTGGAGCGTTGGAAACTGCGCGTCTATAACCTCGCCCATCCGCTCTATCTGTTTTGCGCCGACCACGAGGTCTATCCCCGGGATCTCCGCCGCGAGCGCGTCGCCGAGTCTCTGCGCCATGCACCCTATCACCCAGAGCCTCTGACCCGGATGCGCCCTCTTGCCTCGGGCGAATTCGGCTATGCGGCTCTTGGCGCGTTTCTCGGCGGCCTCGCGGACGCTGCATGTGTTGACCACTATCAGGTCACTCTCGCCGGGTACCGCGCCGGGCGTGAAGCCGCGCTCAAAGAGCAGGCCGCGGACGGCGTCCGAGTCGGCGGCGTTCATCTGGCAGCCGAACGTCTGAAAAAATACCGACGGCATAATTTACTGCGCCTCGACGTACTTCTCTTCGGCCTTGGCCAGAATATCCGCGAACTCCTTCGCCGTGCCCGCCGACATAAGGCCCCGCCTGACCTCCTCGTAGGAGAGTATCCTCGAAAGCGCCGAGAGCACCTCGGTGTGCGCCGTCGGGATGCTTTCCGGGGAGACCAGCATAAAGATCAGGTTTACCGCGAGCCCGTCCAAAGAGTCGAACTCTATCCCCTCCGCGGAGCGCACGGCGGCCATGTACAGGCGGTCTATATCGGAGAGCCGCGCGTGGGGGATCGCTATGCCGAAGCCGATCCCGGTCGACATCTCCCCCTCGCGCTCGATCACCTTATCCGCCACCTCCTCCGCGCGGTCAAGCCCGCCCGCCGAGCAGACGAATTGCGCCACTGATCTGACCGCCTCAAGCTTATCCGCCGCCTTGAGGTCGGTAACGACGTCGTTTTCCGTGATCAATTCCCGGATTTTTATCATTTAGCCCCGCTCTCGCCGTTGTTTTCGGGCGGCGCGTCCGCGCCCCCGCCGTCGGGACGCGCCGGCGGCTCGAAGCTCTCGTCGTCGCGCCGGGAGACCAGGTCCAGCGCCTTGCGCCTGTTAGCGTTGTGCTGCATGGCCACGGACACGCGCCCCACGATGTAGACGGCGAGGCCCAGGAAGGCAAGCCCGACGGCCGCCTGCGGGTAGAACGTCCCGGCATAGCGCGGCGTGTACATAATCCAGCACAGCAGCACCCCGACGAGCGCCGTCGAGAAGCCGCAAAGCATGAGCGTAAAGCCGCGATTGAGTATAAATTCCTTGATACTGCCCATAAAAACCCCGCCTTTCCTGCCCGCCCGTTCCGCCCGGGGCGCGCCGTTGTAGAGTATAAATATGGTATTTGGGCAGGGCGCCCGTCAAAAAAAACAAAAATTTTTAATAAAACTATTGACTTTGAAACAAAATTATCGTATATTTACACTACCGTAAGGGCTTGCCAAGCCCCCGAAAACCGGAACAGACATATCGCGAGGTGGAGCAGTCCGGTAGCTCGTTGGGCTCATAACCCAAAGGTCGTAGGTTCAAATCCTGCCCTCGCTAATTATTAAAAAGTCCTTGCGATCAACCGGTTGCACGGACTTTTTTTTACCGAATTCGATTTAAAGGGGGCTGTTTATGGGGCCTATAATCGAAAATTCCTCAAGCCCAAAAAGATAAAGGCCAAAATCATTAAAGTCAAATTGGCTTCGCCGAGATAAACAAGTTCATATTTAGACGAAAGGCGCTACGCGCCTTTCATAGATAAATCGGGGGGCTAACCCCCCCGATTTTCAGTCAAAGTCAACGGCAAAACAAAAGCAACTCTGGCGTCAGCTCCCTTCGACTTCGCTCAGGGAGCTTTAAGGTGACTTCGCTCAGTCAACTAATTGACACCCGAAGGATCGCTGAGCGAAGTCGAAGCGATCCGGCGCAAGATCATACGTCAGGTCATTTGGCTTCGCCGAGATAAACAAGTTCGACTTCGCTCAGTGACCTTTTCATCTAAGGTTTTTGACTTTGCCGTTGACTGAAAATGCGGGGCATAGCCCCGCATTTATCTATGGAAGGCGAAGCCTTCCGTCTAAATATGATTTAGATTTTAAAGATTTTGACTTTAAGACTGCCATATATTATCTTGTTGATAGCAGTTTAAATCAAACAAACAATCATTGACGGAGGTCTTAATGGGCTTCTTAAATCGGCAGGTATGGGGGCGGGCGCTGTTGGTTGCGGCGGCGCTGGCGGTTGGGGCGGTGTGTTGGTCGGGGTGCGGCGGGGATGATAATCCCGCTGACAATAACGGCGGCAACAACAGCGGGAATAGCAATACCGGCGGTAATAACAACAATATCGGCGGGGATACGCTCAGTTGCGGTACCCGTGAATGCAAGTCGGCGGTAATGCCGGACGGTCAGACGTGGATGACTGAAAATCTGAACAAAACTACGGATGGTTCGTGGTGCTATGAAAACAGTCCCGACAGTTGCGCAAAGTACGGTCGGCTGTATACGTGGTCTGCGGCGAAGGCGGCGTGTCAGTCTGTGGGGATGAGGCTGCCTACTAATGCGGAGTGGGGTGCGTTGGTTACGGCGGCTGGGGGTTCATCAGTGGCAGGAAAGGCATTGAAAGCGGATCACGGCTGGTATAATAACGGTAACGGTACTGATATGTACGGCTTTTCGGCCCTGCCTGGCGGCGATTGGCGCTCCAATGGCAGTTTCCTCTATGCCGGCTTAAGCGGCCTATGGTGGACGGCTACGGAGGGCCCCGACGGCTCCGCTTACAGCCGGTACATTGACTACAACTACGATTACGTGTACGAGGACAACGACTACAAGAACTTCGGCTTCTCGGTACGTTGTGTTCAGAACTGAAGCGTGGTGCGGTGGGGGTAAAAACACCCCCGCCCCTCGGATCGGCGACAACGAAAATAAACCGGCGTGACCGGGCGAAAAATATTATATTAGATATGGATAAGCTACAACAAAAAACAGTATACCATACCGGGAGGCAGTTGTTTTATGGCGGCAAACAACGGTATTAGGCTCAAAAACGGCTATATGGGTGATTTCCTTGTCGGCTACGCCTCGTCTTTCGACTACTTGGGCGGTGGTGGGCGAAGCTCGTACCCCGAATTATCGGGCGGCTTTCAGCGCGAGGCCGAGATCATCCGGGCGGCGTGGGAGTCCGTGGGAAACAGCATACGCGGAGCGGCGGAATCCTAACTAGCCTCCCTTACATTCTCCAAGTTTTCCTAAAGTTTTCCGGCATCCCGTACTTAAGGATATATAATTTATCTTGACCGAAGTCGTGGAAGATATTAGTTTATATATATGCCCGCGACAATCAAACAATCCGCCGCCGCGCTCGCCGTAATCGCCGCGCTTGCCATCTTCACCGCTTATGCCGAGGCGGAGCACCGGCATGAGGGCGGGGCGCGGCAGGAGACCGGGTACCGGCAGGAGGCCGCCGCCCAGGAGGCGCCTGCGTTTTCAAGTTACAGGGATGTGCCCGGCGTAACCGGCGAGGAGATCGCGGCCATAGAGGCTCTGCAACTCAAGTACCGGGACAGCGTCCTCGTCTACGGGGTTACCGAGAGCATGGAGGCGTTTAGGGGGGGCGACGGGGAGATTAGGGGCTTTGCGGCGCACGTCTCCGGGTATATGGCTGAGTTGTTCGGGCTCAGCATAAAGACGGTCGTCTTCGAGTGGGGCGACTTGATTTCGGGGCTGGAATCGGGCAAGGTGCATTTTTCCGACGACCTGACGCCCACCGAGACGCGCAAGGAGACGCACCACATCATGACGAGCGCGATAGCCAACCGCGCCACATCCTACTTTCGCATGGAGGGAAGCGAGCCGCTGTCGGTGATCGCGGCGCGGCGCACGCTCCGCTACGGGTTCCTTGAGGGCGCCACCGCTTACGAGCAGGTTCGCAATTTGTCGCCCGACGCGATCGAGGCGGTTTTCGTTACCGAGTACAGCGAAGCCCGCAACATGCTAAGGACGGGAAAGATAGACGCCTTCATTGAGAAGAGCACGGCTAAGGCGGTCTTTGACGCCTACGGCGGGATAGCGTCGAGCCTCTTCCTGCCGATGATATACGAATCGGCCGCGCTCTGCACGCAAACCCACGAACTCGCGCCCGTTATCGCCGTCATGGAAAAAGTCTTGAACAACGGCGGGCGGAACTACTTCGTCACGCTCTACAACCGCGGGTTGCGCGATTACAACGCGCACAAACTCTTCCAACTCCTTACCGACGAGGAGCGGGAGTACATCGATAAGCACCCTGTCGTCCGATACGCCGCGGAGTACGACAACTACCCGCTCTCTTTCTACAACCAAAACGAGAAACAGTGGCAGGGTATAGCGCTCGACATCCTGCGCGAGGTGGAGGCGCTCACCGGGATCACCTTCCGCATAGCCCACAACGAGAGGACCGAGTTCAGGGATTTGGTCAAGATGCTTGAGGCGGGGGATATCTCGCTCATCGCCCAGCTGACGCGCACGAGCGACCGCGCCGGGCGGTTCTTGTGGCCCAATACGCCTATGCTGCTGAGCAGGTTCGCCCTCGTCTCGAAGCTCGATTATCATGACATAAGCGTGAACGAGGTGTTCGGCGCGCGCGTGGGCGTGCAGGCCGGCACCGTCTATGAGGAGCTGTTCAAAAGGTGGTTCCCCGATCACAAGAATATCTCCGTATACGGCAACACAAACGACCTCTTCGGGGCGCTGGAACGCGGCGACGTGGATATGGTCATGTCGAGCCAAAATCAGGTGCTGGCGCTGACGAACTACATGGAGCAGCCGGGCTACAAGATAAACGTGCTCTTTGATTACGCCTCCGAGTCCGCCATCGGCTTCAACATAGACGAGCGCGCGCTTTGCTCCATAATCGACAAGGCGCAGGGGCTGATGGATCTCTCGCGCATAACCGATCTGTGGCTGCACAAAACCTACGACTACCGCGTGAAAATCGTGGAGTCGCGCCAACCGCTTCTCATAAGCATCTCCGTGCTGCTTATATGCGTCGTGGGGCTCATGTTCGTTCTGCTCAAAAGAAGGCTTGAGGCCGGCAAGCGCTTAGAGGCGCTCATTGAGGAGCGCACCGCGAAACTCCACAGCCAGAACCATTTGCTTGAGGCCGTCACCAACAACTACAAGGGCATAATCTGGAGCATAGACACGAAGGGAATCGTCACGCTGTTCAACGGATGCAGCCTCAAAAAACTCGGCATTGACCGGTCGTTGTTCGTGGGTCAAAACATGGAACACGCGCGGCAGATTGATTATCGCGTAAACGGAGTGTTGAACGCGCAAAAGCAGATATTTTTAGGCGACGGCCCGCACGAGTGGATAAGCGAGATGGACGGCGACACCTACCTATCCAATACCGTGCCCATCTACGACGCCGACGGAAAGGTCGTGGGCATTACCGGCACCACGGACAACATAACGGATATCGTAAGGCTCAGCAAAGAGTTGGAAGCGGCGCTTGAAGACGCCGAAGCCGCCAACCGCGCCAAGTCCGCCTTCCTCGCCAACATGAGCCACGAGATACGGACGCCGATGAACAGCATCATCGGCTTCTCCGAACTCGCGCTCGATTACGAAATCCCGGAAGAACCCAAGTCGTACCTGCGCCTGATCATGGAGAACTCGAAGGGGCTGCTTCAGATAATCAACGACATACTCGACGTCTCCAAGATAGAGGCGGGCAAGATGGATATAGAGAGCACACCCTTTGACATGCACGAGGTGTTCGCCCTTTGCCGCTCGGCGACCATTCCCAAGGCGATGGAGAAAGGGCTGCTTCTACACTTCTACGCGGAGCCGGTTATCAACAAGAGGCTCCTTGGAGATCCCACGAGGCTGCGTCAAATATTCATCAACCTCATCTCCAACGCTGTGAAGTTTACGAACAGCGGCGTGGTAAAAGTATTGGCCACCATCTTGTCGACCACCGCCGACACCATCTCCATACGCTTCGAGGTGAAAGATTCGGGAATAGGCATGACGCCCGAGGAGTTGAGGAGGGTGATGGAGCCGTTCACGCAAGCCGACCACAGCACCACGCGCAAATACGGCGGCACAGGGCTCGGGCTCTCAATAGTCAACAGCCTCGTGGAGATGATGGGCGGAAAATTAGATGTGGAGAGCACCCCCGGCATAGGCAGCAGATTCCGCTTTGATTTGACCTTCGGCATGATTACCGCCGTCAATAGCGTTCCGAAGAGCAAACCGGAGACAGGCGACGACGATCTGGAGAAACCCGATCTCGACGGCGAGGTTTTGGTTTGCGAAGACAACCACATGAATCAGGAGGTCATACGCAAACACTTGGAGAGAGTCGGATTGCGAATTAAGATCGCCTCTAACGGCAAAGAGGGCGTTGACATAATCAAGGAGCGCGCGGAGCGCGGGGAAAAGCCGTTCGACCTGATCTTCATGGATATAAATATGCCGATCATGGACGGGCTTGAGGCGTCGGCTATGATAACCGAGTTCGGTACGGAGACCCCGATAGTGGCAATGACCGCAAACGTATTGTCAACCGACAGGGAACTATACGAGCGGAGCAACATGCACGACTGCATAGGAAAACCTTTTACATCTCAAGAGTTGTGGCACTGTCTGCTCAAATACATAAAACCGCTCGACAAGAAACAAGGCAAGGACGACGAATCGGCGTACGGCGACGATCTCCTATTGGAGATGCGCGCCATTTTTGTAAACGACAACCAAGATACTTTCGCGGAGTTCAAGGAGGCGATATACCGCAACGACATCCCGAAAGCGCATAGGTTAGCCCACACGCTTAAAAGCAACGCCGGGACCATCGGCAAGCCGGCGCTGCAAGCGGCCGCTTTCGAAGCGGAGAAACTCCTCGCTACCGGAGAGAACCTGATGACGCCGGATTGCTTAAAGACGCTCGAGACGGAACTTAACGCGGTGCTTACGGAACTCGCGCCGTTGCGCGACGACGCTTAAGCAGGATGGCGGAGAATACGATATTCCGTCAACCCCTCACCCCTCGACCGCCTTTTTCCGCAACTCATAGAGCAGCGTCAGCGCGTCCATCGGCGTGACGGCGTTCAGGTCTATGCTCTTCAATTTCGCTATGATAGACTGCGCGTACTCGTCAATCGCGTTCAGTTGCACCGCTCCGCCGCCGTCCGTTTGCGTCGCGGATGACGAGGACGGCGACGCGGAGGCCGTCGCGCCGAAACTGCCGTCTTTTTTGCGGGCTAACGCGGGTTTGTGGTCGGGGGTCAGTTCCATGTTCTCTAAGTTGTTCAGGATTTCCCGCGCCCGCAGGATTACGCTCGTGGGCACTCCCGCCAATCTCGCGACTTGTATGCCGTAGGAGTGGTCGCATGAGCCTGTGTCTATCTTGCGCAGGAATATTATCTTGTCGTTCCACTCTTTGACTTTCACGTGCAGATTTTTTATGCGCGGGTATATCAGCGGCATCTCCGTCAACTCGTGGTAGTGGGTGGCAAACAATGTCCTTGCCGCGCGTTCCTTATTCTCGTGCAGATACTCGGCGACCGACCACGCGATCGATATTCCGTCGAACGTCGATGTGCCGCGCCCTACTTCGTCAAGCAGTACGAATGATTTATCCGTGGCGTTGTTGAGAATATTCGCCACCTCTATCATCTCCACCAAGAACGTGCTTTGGCCGCGGGCCAATCTGTCGGACGCGCCCACTCTTGTGAAGAATTTATCTACTATGCCTATCTGCGCGGAGGCGGCGGGGACGAAAGAGCCCATTTGCGCCATTATCGCAATCAACGCGGTCTGCCGCAAATATGTGGATTTTCCCGCCATGTTGGGGCCGGTGATTAGGGCGATTTGCGATTCGCCGGACAGCAGGTCTGTGTCGTTGGGGACGAACTCTCCGCCCTCGCACAGTTTTTCCACGACGGGATGGCGCCCCTCTTTTATGACGATGTCCGCGCCGTCGTTTACCGTCGGCCGGCAGTAGGCGTTTTCGGCGGCTATGCGGGAGAGGGACACGAAGATGTCAAGCGCGCTTATCGCCTGAGCCGCCCGCTGTATACGCTCGCAGTGCGACGCTATCTCTCTGCGCAATTTGACGAAGACTTCGTATTCCAACGCGCAGAGTTTCTCCTCCGCGCCGAGAATTTTCTCCTCCATCTCTTTCAGTTCGGGCGTGACGTACCGTTCTCCTGTTGACAGCGTCTGCTTGCGCATATAGTTGTCCGGGACGGCGCGGTGGGTGTTGGCGCTGGAGACCTCTATGTAGTAGCCGAATACCTTGTTGAATCCCACTTTGAGCGATGAGATTCCCGTGCGCTTCCGCTCGTTCTCTTGGAGTTTCGCTATCCACTGCTTCCCGTTCACCGCCGCGTCGCGGAAATCGTCGAGGTCGTCGTCCACACCCTTGCGGATTATGCCGCCCTCTTTGACGGAGAGCGGCGGTTCGTCCACAAGCGTTACGGCGATACGGCTTGCGAGCCCCTCGAAGCCCGACAGTTCTTTACAAATGGTGTCGATATATTGGATGTTACAAGCGGCGAGCGCCCTTTGCAGTTTGGGAAATGACTCGAACGAACGGCGCAGCGCGTTTATGTCGCGGGCGTTGGCGCGTTCAAATGTCACCCGCGAGACGAGGCGCTCCAAATCGGCGATTGATTTCAGGAAAAGTTCGGCTTCCCCGCGCGTGAACGTGTCGCGTTTGAACCACTCCACGCAGTCCAACCTCTCGTTTATCGCGGCGACGGATATGAGCGGGTGGGCAAGCCAGCGCCGCAGCATCCTCGCGCCCAGCGCGGTGCTTGTGCAGTCCAACACGGATATCAACGCGCCCTCGGTGTCGTCGGACTGCATCGGCTTAAAGAGTTCCAAATTTCTGATTGTGGACGGATCGAGTTCCGCGAACTGCTTGGCGGCGCGGGGGGCGATGGCGGTGATGTGGCGCAGGTCGCTCTTCTTCTGCTCTTTCAAGTAGCGGATGAGCGCCCCGCCCGCGCGTACGGCGCAGTCTATCCCTTCCAATCCGAGCCCCTGAACGGAGGCGATGTCGAAGTGTTTGGTCAAGGCCTCCGTGGCGGTGTCCGTGTCGAATTTCCAATCTTCGTATCTGGAGATGTATATCCTGCGATAGAGGGAGCGCGTGCACTGCTCCAGCGTCTCGGCCTGCTCCGTAGCGACAAGTATCTCGCCCGGATCGACGCGGACGAGTTCGTGTTCCGCCGCCTCGCGTTCCATCTCTTCCACTTGGAAGAATCCTGTTGACAAGTCGCAGACGGCGAGCCCGCAAACGTTTGATTTATGGGAGTAGTAGACGGCGGCGATAAAGTTGTTCGCCCGTTCCTCAATGAAACTGTCCTCCGTGGCGGTGCCCGCCGTGATGACCTCGACCACGTCGCGTTTGACGAGCCCCTTGGCGGATTTGGGGTCTTCGGTCTGTTCGCAGATGGCGATCTTGTATCCGGCGCGGACGAGTTTGTTCGCGTAGCGGTCGAGGGCGTGGTGCGGAAATCCGGCGAGCGCGGTGCTCTCCGGGCCGCCCTGATAGCGCGACGTGAGGGTTATGCCGAGCACCTTGTTGGCGATTTTGGCGTCTTCGTTGAACATCTCGTAGAAGTCGCCCATCCTATATAGAAGGACGGTGTCGGGATTACGCGCCTTTATATCATTATATTGGCGCATCAGCGGCGTAGACGCGGCGGCGGCCGCCGGGGTGTCGGCGGCGGGCTTTTTTTTGTGGTGCGATTTACGCGGACGGTCGGATTGAGCGGATTGGGCGGCGGCTGACGCGGCGGCGGTCACGCCGGCGGCGACGCCGTACCGGTACCCGCCGGGGCTATCCGCGCCGGAATCAAAGCGCCTCGGCGGTTCCGGCGCCGGATCGGGGTCGGGCAGGAACGACATCTGCAAGGGTTCAACCGTCATGGCTTGCGGCCTCCATAGTTATTTTATAGAAATATACTATAATGGTCGCGATAGAGTCAAGATTTCCCCCAAAACCTCCCGATAAACCCCCGTAATCTTCCGCGCCTGCCTGACTATATCATGCTCCGCCCGCGCGTATTTTACCCCGCACTCACCCATCTCCGCCCGCAGACGACGGTCGTTTGACAGGGCGCGGATGTCCCTCGCCAGCGCGTCCGTGTCGCGTTCCGCCGAGAGCAGGCCGGTTGAGCCGTTTGACACAATGTTCGGGATGTCGCAGTGGTTGCTGCCGACCACCGGGACTCCGGCGCAGAGCGCCTCTATGACTACCACCGGCGCGCCGCCCTCGGTGTCGCCGTCGGCGGCGCGGACGCTTGGGGCCAAGACGATGTCGGCGCTTTTGAGTATCTCCAAGTAGCGCGAATACGGGGTTACGCCGTGGAAGACGGCTTTGCTCAACGCGCCGGCGTCGGTTAGGATCTTTTCTACGGGTTTGCGGTAGACGCCGTCGCCTAATAGGTGCAATTCTAAGTCAATGCCGTTGTTGTCATTACCGTTGCTGTTATTATTGGATTGATTATCCGTATTGATAGACAGCGCCTTGACAAATGCTTTAGCGGCGTATATGGCGCCTTTTTTTTCACGATTGAGGCCGGTGAACAGTATGCGGACTTTCTTATCATTGCCGTCGACATTATTATTATCATTGATACTATTAATACTTTTGATACCGTTGATACCGCAAATTCTCTCCACGTCAACCCCTAATTTGATAACCCGTATCTTCTCTTTAGGACACCCCTTCGCCGCCAACATCTCCCCCATATGCTCGCCCTCAACGATAAACGCCGCCCCAAGCTCAAAGACCTTTCTGCTCCGCGCCGCCCAAAACGGCTTTCTTAAAAGACTCGTCACATCCTGACCGTAACACGTCGTCACCAGAGGAATATTCATACGTTTGATTAATCGGTAATTCCGCCACGATTCAAGCAAGAAATGACCGTGCAGTATGTCGGGATTTATCCGTTTTACATTCGATATATGCGGCTCCAACGGGTAGCGCTCAAACAATTTGTGGATCAACCTATTCGGCACAGATGACAAGCCTTGCGATTGACAGATGGGATAAACGGCGTCAAACGGGAATTGTTCCGGGTTCACCAAGCGTTGGCACAACACCGTTGCGGAACAATCCTCATTATATAATAACTGACTGTAAATCCAGTTCTGCGTAACCGGCAGGTAATACGTTACGAAGTGGCAGACTTTCAGTTTATCCGTATCATCGGCGGCCATGGCGAAATTAACAACCTCCGCCCGCGCTTGCCGCGTCACGCGGCTCTTGCGGTTTAGTATAAACTCTGCGCCTCTTAATCGCCGCCGGTTTACTGGGGATATGCGGAGACCGCGACGCCGTGTCCAGCAACTCTTTGATAAGTTCCAAGCCCAGTTTCTTCTGCGGCTTCCTGTGGCGGTTGAGTTCCGTTTCAATGGCGTGCGGCAGGTCTTTGTCGCTGTAGAGCACTTGGCACAGTAATTTTTTGGGCAACAGATATCCGACGGGGCAGTCGAAGCGCTCGCCCAAAAGCTCTCTGAATATCCACAGCGCCGCCGCCCGGCGCTTCTTCTCAAACGGCATTCTCGCGTAGCCTGGGAATTTTGTCTCAAAGAGCAGGTGCGGATTCGATATATGCTTCTTGTCGCTCGCCGCCCTCGACACGCGGATGTACTCCTCGTAGAGTCCTTTCTCCACAAGTTGCTCCACCATATTGTTCTCTATCTCAAGCAACTTCAACACATCGTTGATAGCGTATTCAAGCAACGCCGGTTTTATCGGGCGCAAAAGCCAGTTCGCCCTCTGAAAGGCGTCCTTTTCCTCTTTCTCAATGTTGAGGTAGTTCGCGAGATTTATCGGCTGACCGAGTAACTTCTGCGCCACGGAGATATCGTTTATGGGCGTTATAGTGCAGCCTATCACCGTTTGCGACATAAATATATCGTTGCCGCAGGCGAACATTACTTTGATGATGTCTTGACATGTGAGAAATTCCCGCAACGTGTCGTTGCTGCCCATTTTGAGCACGTCTATCACCGCCGCGTTTTCGCCGTCGAAGCACTGGAGTATGGATACGGCGTACTTGTAGTGGAACATCCCCTGGTCGCCCTCCATGTCGAGAGCGAGTTTTTTCACCCCCCTTGTTCGCAGGTCGTTTACGTACTCTTTAAGTTGCGGCTCTTCTGTGATTATAGTGTCTTGGGCCATCCATCAATACTTTCTCAAAACGTCAAGCACGTGGTGATTTATCCGCTCCGGGTTGCCGTACTGCGGCAACGCCTCGTGGAGTTTCTCGCCTATGGAGATTATCCCGAAGTCGAGATTTTTGTAATTCCAATAAGAAAAACCTATCTCCATATCTTTAAGAACGGAGAGCAAGTCGTCGTACCAGCGCAACTGCGCCTCAAGTTCAACCGGCGTGTAGACGCCGAACTCGTCGCAGATTATCGGCACGCCGTATTTCTTTCCAAACGCGTTGACAGGCGCGAATTCCTCTACAAACCGTTCCTTGTTCCAAACGCCTTTGGAGAACACGCGCTCGTATTTCATCGTAAAGCCGGGGCCGTAATCGGATGGGTACGTCCTCTTAACCTTGGTCTCCGGCTGGGAGAGCCACGGCGCGAATTGGTGCGTGAAGAGCAGGGGTTCGTAGAAGTGCACGCAGTACATAACGTTGTCGTTGTCGAACGGCGTGAGTTCGCCGAAGGCGCTCGGCCAATTCCACATATTGGAACCGGTGATTATCGTGGACTTCGGCGCGTGGCGGCGTATTTCGCGGCAGAGCCTGTCTTTAACGGCGTTCCAAATCGCCGATGTCGGCGCGACAGGTTCGTTCAGCGATTCGAAGAGCACGTGATTGTCGGAACCGTAACGCTCGGAGAGGCACGCCCATATCTTCTCCGCCTTTTTGAGGTAGGTGTCGTCGTCCGAAAACAGTTTTTGAACAGGCGAATTAGCGGCGTCCGCGAAATCATGTCCCGGGCACTCGTGCAGGTCGAGTATCAACTTTAGACCGTGCTGTTTTGATAGATTTACGGCGCGGTCTATGTTGACAAAACGGTTTTCGACGGGCGACTCGCTCTCGGTGAAGAAGAGGTAGGAGTCGATGGGGACGCGGACGTGGTCGAATCCCCAAGAGCTGACGTTGGCGAAATCGGCGGCGGTTATGAACGTCTCCATGTGCTTGTCGATGCCGGGGAACTTCTCCGGGTCTTTCTCCTGTATGGCATCGATCTGGCTCAGCCAGCCGCCGAGGTTTAGCCCTCTCAGCCGTTGATGTGGTTGGGGTTGCGCCGCCATTTATTTATCCTTAACGTCAAAAGGTAAAGGTCAAAATCAATCACACAAACAACACGATTTCCGACTGCTCTAAATCAACATTGCCCGTGTTGCCGACGGTTTTGCACTTCTCGTCAAAGACCTTGACCATCTTCTTGTAACTACTGAAATCCCCCGGGATCTCGTCACGGTTTACGCTGCGCTTGTTGTGCCAGTCTTTGTTTATCATCACGCCTATCCCCGGCTTTCCGTTGTCGGTACGTTTCTCTAAGAACAGCAAATCGTGGTCGTAACTGCCCATGTTGCGCCATTGACCCTCTTCGCATAGCGCGGCGGTCTCCAATTTCAGAGCGTTTATCCTGCCTATCCATTGGCGCAGATCCCACTTTGTGGTCTCCATGTCGGACGGGCGTGTGTTAACCACGTTCACCTGCTTCACGGCGCCGTGCTCGTAGCCTGTCGTCATCATCAGGCCTTTTGAGAATATCGCCGCCAATACGTAGCGGTTCTTCTGCATCTCAAGCGTGCCGGGCTGGTCTTGCGCCAAGCGCGTCGTGTCGTGCGACTCGGGGAAGGAGATAGACGGTGCTATGTGCCTGAACTGGTCGTGCTGCTCCAAGCACCACGGGCCCTCGAAATTCCACCACTTGCTTGAGTTGAACAGGTAGTCGAAGCCGCAGCCGTTCAGCGCCAGCGTTTGGTCGACGGTGCAGCCGAGGCTCTCGGCTAAGAACTTCGCCCCTTTCACGCGCTTGCGGGCGTTCGTTATCAGCGGCTCCCACATGCTCTTCGGGATCTTGTAGGCCGCGTCGCAACGGAACCCGTTTATCCCGATCTCCTGGTAGAAGGCGATCAGGTCGTCCCAATATTTCTTCATTCCGGCAAGGTCGGTGTTCTTCTCAAACTCTATCTCGGAGAGGTCGCCCCATACGGTTATGCTGCCGGGGTTGCCCGGATCGATGGCGAACGGGTGCGCGATCTCGCCGCTCTCGTCGCGCTTGTACCATTTGGGGTGCTGCTTGATGAGCGGGCTCTCGTTGGCCGTGTGGTTTATCACGAGGTCCATGTAGACCTCCACGCCGCTGCTCTTGCACTTCTCCACAAACTCCTTGAGCGGCGCAAAGTCGTCCGTCTTGGCCTTGGACGGCAGGAACTCCGCGTTGAGCTTGTAGTAGTCTTTCACCGCGTACAGGCTCTTCGACCCGCCCACCTCGTGGAACGGGTTCACGTACACGGAGTTGAACTTCATCGACGCGACGGCGTCGATGTGGGCGCTCCAATCGCCTATCGTCTTGAATAAGCGCGGGAATAAGTTATAAATCACCGCCGGCACATCGTTCTTCACGGCCATTTTTAACCTGCCTATCTGTTTTGTTGATGGTTATTTTTTAACGGCTACCCCACGGTCACGATACCTAAAATATAATATCAGGTCAGCCGAAACTACCAAAATATTAAAAATATACAGCCAGAAGACCCAGTTCATATCGCCCAGAATTTTGAACATCACTCCGAAAAGATACCCCAATATTATAATCCCGATGAAGTACGGGCTCTTCCCCGCGACGGACTTAGCCCTAAGCGTCCTGATTATGGACAACGGCCAACTCAGCCCGAAACAGACCAGCATCAACGACTCGAAGAGATCCTTAAGTTCCATTTCAACCCCTCCACCCTTAAAAACCAACGTGTTTTACCGATATATCTTAGCGGTATTGATAATCAACCCATCAACTCCCCGCGGAACACCGCCCGCGCCGGGCCGCTCATAAACACGGGATGCCCCCTGTCCCCGTCCCACGATATTTGCAAGTCCCCGCCGAGCAGGCGCACCGTAACGTCGTTCCCGCCCAGACCGCTCGCCGCCCCGGCGACCACCGCCGCGCACGCCCCCGTCCCGCAGGCCTGCGTCTCCCCGCAGCCGCGCTCGTAGACGCGCATGCGCACCTCGTCGCTCGATATGATATGCACGAACTCCACGTTCACGCCCTTGGGGAAGAACGGATGCCGCTGGATCGCCGGACCCGCCTCCAAAACAAGCTCGTCGCTCAGATCCTCCGCGTAAACCACCGCGTGCGGGTTGCCCATGGAGACCGCCGTTACCTTGAACGTCTTGCCGAGCGCCGTGATCTCCCGCATAATGAAGTCCTTATCGGTAATCTCCGCCGGAACGACCGGAATGTCGTCCGGCAGAAAGCGCGGCGCCCCCATGTTCACGCGGTAACTCCCGCCGTGCGCCCCGTCGCCGCCTAGACTCTCAACCTCGATAGGCCCCGCGAGGGTCTCAATGACGAACCGCTCCGCCGGCCTGCCGGTCAGGCGCAAGTACTCCCCGAAACACCGCACCCCGTTGCCGCACATCTCCGCCTCGCCGCCGTCCGCGTTGAAAATCCGCATCCGAAAGTCCGCCCCGCTACCGGCTGTAGCCGGAAGCACGCATATTACCCCGTCCGCCCCCACCCCCCGCCGCCTGTCGCACAACGCGGCGGCGCGCGAGCCGACGGCGTTAGATTGCGCAACGTCCGCGCAATCCAACATGACGAAATCGTTGCCGAGCCCCTCAACCTTTATGAACTTCATCCCGCCCATAAACTACCCTCCCATGCCGTCCGCCGGCCCCGCGGTTGGGGCCGCCCATAGCCTAAATATAATAAAAAACGGCGTATCGATACAAAAAAGTTAATTAAATCGCGCCGCCGCCCCTGTTTTTTATTATTTTACGGATAAAGGACGCGCCGATATGAACCCAACCGTCAAAACCGAACTCGACAAAATCGTGAGCACTCTCGCCGAAACGGGGATCGTGACCAAAATCATCCTATTCGGCTCTTACGCGAGGGGAGACGAGACCCCGGACAGCGATATTGATTTGTGCGTTATTACGCCGGTGCGGGATAGGAGGCCGATAGATATTACCATTGAATTGCGGAGAAAAATATATAGTATTCAAGAAACACCGTTAGATTTATTTACCCGTACACAAGAGGATTTTTCTTACCGCGCGGCGTATGTCGGTTCGCTTGAACATGAGATAGCAAAGGAAGGCATGATACTGTATGAATACAAATAACAATATGGTTGGCGAATGGATCTACCTTGCTCAAATGGATTATGATCACGCGCTGAAATCCGCGAACACTTTTTATCCGGCTCCTGTGGAAATAATATGTTTTCATTGCCAACAAGCCGCCGAGAAAATATTAAAGGCCTATATCGCCGCACATGGCGACACGCCTATTAAAACGCACGATCTTATCGTTCTAATAAAGTATTGCAAACAGTATTCGTCTGATTTTGATAACTATGCCGATTTCTGCGGTACACTAACGGCGTACATATCCGATACCCGCTATCCGCCAAAATTATCATTGGCGGAATCGGACATGAAACTATCTCTGAACTATGCCGGAAAAATACTGGAATTCACAAAGTCTAAGTTGGCGGAGATGGGGTTCGGGGCTAATCCAAAGGACGCGATGATATAAACCAAACTGCCAAGCCCCCACCCCCCCGACCCAAGACCCCGCCCGACGACGACGACTTGTACTTGCTCCGAACGGATGGGACTGCCGACAGAGAATGTACCGCGACGCGACGGACGGGGTTAGGGAGAGCGTACCCACCGGACTGGATGGGTACGCGGAAGGGCAATTACTCTCGCTCTCAGTCGTCGGCTACGCAACGGACAGAATAGGAATCATAACTATCCTGTGCATAATATTCAAAGCGTGCATAGTCGGAGTCTTTGCTTATAGTAAATTGGTAATAACCACCACTAGTGCTCCACCTGCCAATGGATCCGATGCTGTTCCGCACATTACCGAACCCGGTAGCGTACCCGCCGGGCAACGCCGAAAAGCCGAAGTCATCTGTCCCGTTGCCGCTGCTGCCGTCGCTCCGGTCTTTCCAACCATCCGTAGATTTCAGCGCCTTGCCCGCTACGTCTTCGCCGCCGGCGGCTGTAATCAACGCCTTAAACTCGTCTTGTGATGGCAAATGCCAGTTTTTCGGACATTCTTCTCCACCATACAACCTGCCGTACTTCGCGCAACTGTCGGGGGCGCTGTAGTAACAGAACCCACTACGCTCATAGTTCAGATTCTCGGCCATCCACAACTTGCCGCCTATCTCGACAGCCTTGTACTCTTTGCCGTCTCTCGCGTCGGTGAACTTGCCGTTGTTTACGACAACGCAGACCCTTCCCTTCAACTGCGGAACTTCACGCGTTTGCTTGCGGGTCGGGTTTTTCGAGTCCGTTCTCGTCTCCACGCCCGGAGCGTCGCACGTCGGCGGGGTTGTTACCACCCACTCGCCCCAAGCGCCCTCGCGACAACGCACATAATTTTTTGAAGTTTTTCCTCCTTCTCTTATTCTCGCAGAGTCTAAAGCCCAGTTAAGGTTTAGATAGTAGGCTCTATCCTTGTCATAATCCGTTGACATCCACCAGTAGCCATCGCCAGCGTCTGACGTTTCGTATCTACTGTAGGCACTATTGGGCAGAGCCGCAAAACCGAACTCGTCCGTACCGCTGCCATTGCGATCGGAGGATATGAACCAACCTGTTTTCGACTTCAACTTCTTCCCCGCCGTCGCCGGATCTCCCGTACCGTTAATCAATAACCTAATATCCCCAGTATCAGGCAAAGACCACCCGTTAGGGCAAACCGTCATAGCCTCGTCCCAAGTATACCTCCTGCCGAACGTCTCGCAATTCGCGGGTTTGTTGTCGTAACATCCGGAATTAGGTGTCTCAAATTTCAGATTCTCCGCCATCCACCTAATCCCCCCTATGACCACCGCCCCGTACTTCGTGCCGTCTCTCTCGTCTGTGAACACCGTGCCTCCTACGCAGACCGCCCCCGTCAACTTAGGCACTTCTCTCGTTTGCTTGTGATTCGGGTTGTCTTTATCCGTCCGCGTTTCCACGCCCGTCGTTGAGCAGGTCGGAGGCGTCGTCACCACCCATTCGCCCCAAGAGCGTTGTGTGGTCTTTAGACAGCGGACGCTTAGCCAGCGGTCTTTGTCAAACGCGCTTTTGTAACTCGCGTTGTCGCCACCGTAGGCCATGCCCAGATAGTAGGCTTGAGCCCTCCCGCTTTCCGTCGCCGACCACCAATATCCGTTGGTGCCGCCGCTGGAAAAGTAGTTCGAGCCGTTGGAGGATGTATACCAATAGCCGCCTGGATACGCCGCGAACCCGAACTCGTCCGACCCGTTGCCGCCGCTCTTCCAACCGTTTTTAGCCTTCAACTTATCGCCCGCCGCATTGATACCGCCTACCGCGGCAAACAGTTCCTTCAAGTCCGTTGTATCAGGCAGCTTCCAACCTGCGGGGCAAAGCGTCGTCGCGTCCTCCCACGTGTACTTCCTGCCGAACATGTTGCAGGTATCGGCATTGGCGTGACACTTCGACTTGCCTGAAATCTTAACGTTCATATCCCTGTCCATCCACGTCTGGTCGCCTATGTCTATCTCCTTAAACGAACCTGGGCTGCCGTCGTTGTTGTTCCAACTTGCAGTACCGCCGCCGCCCGTATTGCTCCCTGTATTGTTCCCCCCCGTATTGTTACCCCCCGTGCTGTTCCCGCTGTTGTCGGCGGGATTGTCGTCCCCCCCTCCGCACCCGACCCAACCGACCGTCACGACCCCCGCGACAGCCAACACCGACAACGCCCGACCCAACGACTTAAAAGTAAAACGGTTCATGCTGTACTCCCTCCCCCTATCCCTATGAGATAGTTAGAAAAGTGTTAGTAAATAAGTTAGTTAAAAAGAAAGTCAAAGTCTTAAAATCAAAATCTTTAAATCAAAATCTTTAAAATCAAAATCTTTAAAATCATTTTTAGACGAAAGGCTTCGCCTTTCATAGATAAATTCGGGGCCAAGCCCCTCATTTTCAGTCAACTGCAAAGTCAACGTCAACGTCAAAGTCAACGTCAAAAGATAAATCGGGGGGTAAACCCCCGATTTTCAGTCAAAATCAACATCAACGGCAAAAGATTTTGACTTTGACTGAATATGCGGGGCATAGCCCCGCATATATCTATGAAGCCGAAGGCTTCGTCTTAAAATGATTTAAAAGATTTTGACTTTAATCTTTTAATCTTTTAATCCTTTAATCCTTATAATCCTACAAATCCTAATTCAGACGTTTTTTATCCCCCCGCCCCGTCCCGCCCCATCTCGCCGCGTGTCGGAGGCGTATTTTCGGCATGAAAGACGGTTCCGACACGTGTTTGAGGCGTAAATTCGGCTTGAAAGGCGATTCTGACACATATTTGAGGCGTAATTCGGCCTATAGGACAGGTTTCGCGGCGTTTTTGCGGCGCAAAACCGCCCGAAAAGCGGGTTTCGCACCGGTTCGACGGCGTTCCTGCCCCTTGCGGGGATGTTTCCGACGGTGATGGATAGGGCTTGGACTGTAACGCGATTGTTACAAAGCCGTGTTTTGTTTGCGAGTATTCTTGGGGGGGGGGGGGGGGGGCATCGGGCCGTCGGCGCCGTAGGCGGCGGTCATGTATGCGTCGTCGGCGCGGCCGTTCGCGTGCGCGGCGGGCAAAGCCGTATCCGTAGCGGTCAGCGTGTAAAGCATCCCAAACGCCATAAATCCCCCGTTCCCCAAGAGCAGTTTCACAAGAGCAGCCGCCGTAAACGGTCGGTGCCGGTGATGATCATCATTGTAGAGTAATATAATATATGCGCGGTCGGGAGTCAAATTTATTTTAGAAAAAGATAAAAATCCCCGTCCCCGCCCCAAAAAGCGGCTTTTCAGGGGAAATCCGGTAACTTTACGCTATTCCTAACCCCTCTCCAGCAACCCCAGCACCCCCAAGAGTCCCTCCCGTATGCCCGAAATCAAAGCGCGGTTGTCGCCGTGCGGTTTGCCGTTATCGCCGTCATAATCATTAACGCTATTACTACTGCCGTCATTGCCGCTATCGTCACTACTGTCATTATTAACACCGCCATGATTAATATTGCGGGCGATGTTATTCTTAGGGACGGATTTCCGCCTTGCCGCCTTAGTAGCGGTAACGGCGACGGCGGCGTTCCCGCCTCCCGTTCCAGCCCTCCGCTCGCGCCGCTCGTCCAACAGTTTTTCCTTTGCCCCTTGCAACGTATATTTCTCGTCTTCCAACATACGCTTTATCTTGACGATAGCCTCAATATCCTTTTCCTTATACGCGCGTTTACCGCCGCTGTTCTTTTTGGGGTGCAGCAGGGCGAACTCTTTTTCCCAATAGCGCAAGACGTGCTGCCCGATGCCGGTCATGGCGCACACTTCGCTTATAGAGTAGTACATCTTTTTGCCTCTAACGACAGCCGTGTTTTCTTCGTCCGATATTTGCATTTGACGTGACACCTCTTTAAAAGTCAAATAATTAAAATCTTTAAAATCAAAACCTTTAAAATCAAATGCTTTAAAATCAAAAGCATTAAAATCATTTTTAGACGAAAGGCGCTACGCGCCTTTCATAGATAAATCGGGGGGCTAAACCCCCCGATTTTCAGTCAACGTCAACACATAAAGTCAAAATCTTTCCTTGTTTTGACTTTGCCTTTGATTGAAAATGCGGGGCATAGCCCCGCATTTATCTATGAAGCCGAAGGCTTCGTCTTAAAATGAATTTAAAGATTTTAAAGATTTTGATTTTATATTTATTACCAGAATTCCGGTTTAGTCTCCCTCATCATCAGGTCGCGCACCGCCTCTTTTATCGGTTTGCCGTCGAAGAGCGCTTTGTATACTTCCGTCGTTATGGGCATCTCTATGCCTATCTTCTGCGAAAGCGCGTAGGCCGAACGCGCTGTTTCAACGCCTTCCGCCACCATTGTCATCTTGGAGAGCGCTTCCGTTAGCGACAGACCGCTCGCTATGAGTTCGCCCATGCGGCGGTTGCGGCTGTGGCGGCTTATGCAGGTGGTGATCAGGTCGCCTATCCCGGCGAGTCCGGAGAACGTTGAGTCTTTCGCGCCCATTTTGCGGCCCAAGCGCATCATCTCCGCTATGCCGCGGGTCATCAGCGCCCCTTTGGTGTTGTCGCCGAATCCCATTCCGTCAATTATTCCGGCGGCAACGGCGATTACGTTCTTTATGCTCGCCGCGAGTTCCACGCCGCGCATATCGTCGTTTGTGTAGACCCTGAACGTCGAGGTGGAAAAACTCTCCTGAATGAGCAGCGCCAGCACTTGGTTCTCGGAGGCGGCGACGATGGTGGTGGGTATCCCGCGCGAAACCTCCTCGGCGTGGGACGGTCCGCTTAGCACCGCGACCCTGTCGGCGCTAAGGCCGGGGATTTCGTCTATCAAGACGTCGGTCATGAGTTCAAGCGTTCCGGTCTCTATCCCCTTAGAGGCCATCACCCATCCCTTGATGCCGTCGAACACCGCCTTGTCAACCTCTTTGGCGGCGGTCTTGAGCGTCTGGCGCATGGTCTGCGACGGCACGACGCACAGCACGAGTTCGGCGTTGCCGAACAACTCGGCGATGCTGTTGGTGATTTTGACCTCCGGCGGGATGATAATCCCGGGGAGCTTCGTCGGGAGTTCGCGCTTCTCATCCAAGAACCGCGCCGCCTCCGGGCTGAATTCCCACATTGTCAAGCGGTGCCCCTTGCTGTGAAGCAGCACGGCCAACGCGATTCCCCAAGAACCCGCGCCTAAAATTCCTATGTCCATTTAAAACCCTCCTATTATCAATGTTAGATTAAATTGTTTCCCCATCCCCCTGACCCTCGCTCTTCTGACCGCCGCCTCCCCCTCTCGCTATCGGTCTGAACTCCAATACCACAGGACACCCCGCGAAATCGTAGGTGTCGTAAATCTTGTTCGCCAAAAAGCGCTCGTAAGAGACGGACACCAAGTCGTGGTGCGTCACGAAAAATCGGAACAGCGGAAAAGCCGCGCCTATCTGCCTCGCCCCCAAAAAGCGCACCTCCTTGCCCGGCGTAACGGGGTGGGGGTGCGCCCTCACCCAATCGAAAATCTTGTTCTCGAAATCGGCGCCGCCTACGCTCTTGCTCATCCGCTCCTTGACCCCGAAGACCACGTCCATGAGCGACGACACCCGTTGCCCCGTGAGCGCCGAAAGCGATATCATCGGCACGTTGCGCAACTCCTGATACTCGTGGCGCACGTCGGCTACAAGGTTGTCGAACGTCTTGTGGTCTTTGGGCAAAATGTCCCACTTGTTCCACGCGAGGACTATCCCTTTGCGCGACTCGAATATCTTTCGCAGTATGCGCATATCCTGCACGCCTATCCCGACGCTCACGTCCACCACGAGCACGCATACGTCGCAACGGTCTATGCTGTCGAGCGCCCTCATGTTCGAGTAGTATTCCAAGTCCTTCTTCTTCACGCGGGCTTTTTTGCGCAACCCGGCGGTGTCTATCAATACAATCTTCCTGCCGTTGATTTCAAGCGGCGAGTCAACCGCGTCGCGAGTTGTGCCGGGCACCGAATCCACGATCATCCTGTTCTGCTTCAGCAATTTGTTGACCAGCGACGACTTGCCGGCATTGGGTCTGCCCACTATGGCGACCCGCAGACCCTCCGCGTTGACCGCCGTCCCGCAACCCTGCTCTACGCTCTTCTGCGCCATCTCAAGCGCGGTCTCAAGCAGGTCGCCCACCCCGGTTCCGTGCAGGGCGGAGACCGCGTAGGGCTTGCCCAGACCTAATTGCATGTAGGCGGGTATCTCGTAGGCCGCCCTCGCCGACTCCGCCTTGTTGACCACCAAGATGGTCTTGTCGGAGAAGGCCTGCCGCAGCCTCTTGGCTATGATTTGGTCGAGGTCGGTGACGCCCGTCCCCATCTCCACCACGAAGAGCACCGCGGCGCTCTCCCGCACGGCGATGTCCACCTGCTCGCGGATCGCCTCCGGGATGGCCTCCCGCAGGTTCGGAATCAGCCCCCCGGTGTCGACCAGCGTGAACTCCACGCCGTTCCAAGCCGCCTTCATGTAGTTACGGTCGCGCGTAACCCCCGCCACATCGTCCACGACGGCGGCCCGCCTGCCCAAAATGCGGTTAAAAAGGCTGCTTTTGCCCACATTGGGGCGCCCCACGATGGATATCACCGGAAGCGGCGCCTGCGGAGACGGCGGCTCCTCCGGCGGCTGCGTCTGCAACGGCTCCAACGGCGGTTCGGGCGTGGCGGCGAGGTTTGCGTCCATTGAGTTAAAATAGTTTAATCGCGGGGGAAAGTCAAAATATAGCGTCAAAGATTGTATCGGCCCCGACCCCGCCGACCCGCCGACGCGGGAGCGGGAAAGAACGATTCCGGTCTTATTGCGCTACCGAACACTCATACAATTCGTGAGGGGCGATATCCTGACCGCCCTTCCACTCAACGGTATTTCCGTTAACCCGAACCGTATTGAAATATTGATAATCCCTTAACTTCCCGAACCACTCGCCGCTGATATACGGAGCGACGTCAAAAATTTTGCGCTCGTCTGTTTCATACATCAAAAGCAGTTTATAATCCGATAACGGCTTGACGGCGACGATCTTCGGCTGTAACATAAAAAACCCCTTAGTTCAAAGGACTTATCTTAAAACATTCACGACCTTCCGACAACAACTTCCAATTCGCCTCCAAATCATCCCTGTGAATCTCAGCCCATGCCATGACAAGTTTTAATTTCCCCGGAGGAAGTTTTCCCTCCAAAACCTCGCCGTCAAACGTAACGGCTACCGCGTCGTCCTGATATTCCGCGTGAAAATGCGGTTTATGATGACGGCCTGTCACTTCTCGATACATTGTAATTATTATCCCGTAAAACACGCTTAGAGTAGGCAATTCATATACCCCCTTTACTCAATGATGGATGTAACATAATATATAGTAAGATAATATTCGGGGACAACGGATGTCAAATTTATTGAGGGAGATGGGGCGGACACACTTGCGCCGCCCGCCTTGGAATCGAATTTTTTTGTTTTAAAGAAAACAACAACTAATAATATTTAGAGTCTGAACCCTACGCTGACTCTGACCTCCACTCCGTAACCCGAGTCCGATTTCGAGTCAATGTTAGGACCAAAATTAGCGAATATATCATTAAGTATCTGAGAATTCCGGATATAAGATCTGTCTTCACTCACATCTGTTTCGGCTTTGTTTTCCATTCTGATTCCGTATAGAGCCACGGTGCGGAGGAACATTACATCGTTCAGATTATAATCAAAACCGGCGCCGAACTTTATCCATAGAGCGCCTAAATCACCGGCATCGCTAACCCGATCCGGCAGCCGATTTGCAGACACGCACGACATACCGTCAAAACCGGCAGCCGGGAATAATGTCACCGCGCCAAAGTTAACGGGATATTTTAATAACAGCCCGATATTCCAAAAAGTTCCGGACATATCTATTTCTGAGTTCGCAAATCCAAGTTCGCGAGCGACATCGTAAAGAAGCCCATGAAAACCTCCTTTAAAGAATGTTATAATGCTTATAAACACTGTCCGAACTAGGATTTTGGTGTCGCGCCACCCCAAAATCGGTCGCAGACGGGGTAAAATCGCCAGCCGTAAGCCCTTGATTTTGGCGGAGATAGGTCAAAACATCTGTCGGCATATAGAGTTCCCCTATTTATACAAGTGCAGCAAAAAAACCTACGTTTTTATTATACACTTTTTAAAATAGGAAAACGCTGAAATTAGTGGTAAAAAGAGGGTTTTGCTGGAATTTTAGGTGTAACAATTAAACGTACGTATAATTGTTACACCTTAATATAATTCATGTGTCTTTCCAAAGTCAATTTATATGAAAAAAGTTAAACCGCCCCCCGACCGCCCTCACCCCGCCGCAATCTCCTCCATACCCCCCATATAGGGCCTGAGCGCCTCCGGCACCACGACCGTCCCTTTCGCGGTCTGATAGTTCTCCAATATCGCCACGATGATCCGCGCCGTGGCGAGGCCGCTGCCGTTGAGCGTATGCACGAAGCGCGGCTTGTTGTCGCTCCCCTTGGGACGATACCGGATGTTGGCGCGGCGCGCCTGGAAGTCCTCGAAATTGCTGCACGACGAGACCTCAAGGTACTTGCCTTCCGCGCCCGCCCAGGCTTCGAGGTCGTAGCACTTCGCCGCCGAAAACGACATATCGCCGTCGCAGAGCAGCAGAACCCGATACTTCAGTTTGAGCGCCCGCAGAATCGCCTCGGCGTCGGTACGCAGCGACTCAAGCTCGTCGTACGATCCCTCCGGCTCCACGAACTTGACAAGCTCAACCTTGTTGAACTGGTGGACGCGCAGGTACCCCTTGGTGTCCTTGCCGTAGGAACCCGCCTCGCGCCGGAAGCAGGCGCTGTAGGCGCAGTAGCGGATGGGTAGCTGCGCCGCCGGAATCACCTCGTCGCGGTGCAGGTTGGTGATGGGCACCTCGGCGGTGGGGATGCAGTAGAGTTCGTCCTCTTTAATGTAGTACATCTGCTCGCCGAATTTTGGAAGCTGCCCGACCCCGTACAGGCTCTCGCGGTTGACGAGAAACGGCGGGAAGACCTCCGTGTATCCGTGCTTACGGGTGTGCGTGTCTAAGAAGAACGATATGAGGGCGCGTTCAAGCAGCGCCCCGGCCCCTTTGAGCACCGGAAAGCCCGCGCCCGTGACCTTCGCCCCGCGCGGGAAGTCGATAATGCCGAGCGCCGTCCCGAGTTCGATGTGGTCTTTGGGCTTAAAGTCGAACGTCGGGGCCTCGCCCCACTCGGAGACGGTGACGTTGTCCTGCGCCCCGCCCCCCTGCGGGACCGACGGGTGCGCCGCGTTCGGGATGTGCGACATGAGTTCGTCGCGCCGCCGCAGCAGGTCGTCGCACCGCTCCTTCTGCTCCTTGATGGAGTCGGAGACCCGCTTCATCTCCTGCATGAGCGCCGAGGCGTCGCCCCCCTCCTTCTTGATCCG
>Ga0268262_10001749_pt1 | contig 26177 bp, 15 predicted proteins | sample TergutNc150P3_FD_190354 | JGI IMG/M metagenome (GOLD analysis project Ga0268262, IMG submission 190354) | Nasutitermes corniger P3 segment gut microbial community from laboratory colony in Florida, USA - Nc150 P3 (SPAdes) (version 2) | ecosystem: Host-associated > Arthropoda: Insects >... | reverse complement strand
GGGTAGTAATAATCATATATTTTCCTTTCTTATTATTAAGGCGGTTTTCTGTTGGAAACTTAATTATCCGCATAATAATAAAATAACGCATTTTGAAAGAAATGTCAAAAATAATCAGGATTTAAGAGGATTTTATTAAACAATTTTACAAAAAAGAGGTTCTTGTCCCTTATCTTGTCGTGAAGTTCACGCTAAGATTTCAAACAAAAACCCCCTCTTCCCTCTTCTTTGTGTTCTTCTCTTTCTCCGTGTTCTTTGTGTGAAATTCTTAAGATCATTCCGTTTTTTCCTGCTGTGTCTTGGGTATTACCAAATTAAGGATAATTCCGACGACTGTGGCAAGGGCTACGCCTGAAAGTACAAAATGAAGCTCACCGGTGATATTAAAGGCAAGACGTCCACCGCCGATACCGATTACCAAAATTACCGAATTAATTGTTAAATTCCGTTTATCCTTAAAATCAACTCCGCTTTCTACAATTGTACGCAGACCGCTGGACGCGATTATTCCAAAGAGCAGCATGCAAATCCCTCCAAGAACAGGAGTGGGAATTGTTTGAATTAAAGCCCCTATTTTTGTAAAGAACGAAAGAAGTATAGCAATTACCGCCGCTCCTCCTATAACCCATACGGAATATACGCGGGTAATCGCCATAACGCCGATATTTTCGCCGTAAGTCGTATTGGGAGGGCCGCCGAAAAGGGAAGCCCATGCGGTGGCAAGACCGTCGCCCAATAAGGTGCGGTGAAGCCCCGGGTTTTTATAAAAATCCTGCCCCACAATTTTGCTTGTAACAAGCACGTCGCCTAAATGTTCGCAAATTGTGGCAAGTGAAATAATTATAAATGTCAAAATGGGCACTAAACTGAATTTTGGAACATAGAAAGTCGGAAAACCAAACCAGGAAGCTTCTTTTACCACTTCAAAACTAATAATAGCGTAAGCCGGAAAGATTAATCCCATTATATACGTAAATAAATATCCCAAAACAAGGCCTATTAGAATCGGTATTGTGCTGAAAAAACCTTTCAATAAAACAGTTGCGACTATTATGGAAACCAGCGTAAAAGCGGCTATTGACAGGTATACAAGGCTGTAATCTCCGTTTCCGTCATTCATTGCCATACCTATCGCCGTAGGGGCAAGGCAGAGTCCGATTACTATAATAACTGAGCCGATAACTACAGGCGGAAGCGCCTTATCAAGCCATTTTGTCCCAACAAAACGGATAATAAACGAAACTAAAGAATAGAATAAACCGGCGGCTACCGCTCCTCCAAGGGCGTATTGAATACCGTATTGCGCGCTTTGACCAATAGCGATTAATGCCGGAATGAAAGCAAAAGAAGAGCCAAGAAAAGCCGGAACTTTCGCTCCGGTACAAAGAATGAAAATTAAAGTGCCGGTCCCTGCCGTAAATAACGCGGCTGACGGCTGCAAGCCTGTCAAAATAGGGACTAAAATTGTAGCTCCGAACATGGCAAAAACATGCTGGAGTGATAAGGGAATCCATCTTGAAAGATTAGGTTTATCCTGCGGACGCAGTATTTCTTGATTTGTCATAATTTCCTCCGGACATCATTATATATTAAAAATTGAAGATTGTATATAATAAAAACAAGCTAATCAAACAGAGAGGGAGATATATCTTCTTTTTTGTTTATTTGACGCGGTTTTGACTGTTTTTCCGGAAAAAATGAAATTCCGGAATTGTTGAGCTTTTTCCATTGACATAATGTATTTAATGCCTCAAGAGGCGTCATTTTTTCAGGCTCTATCTCCTGCAGCATCTTCTCAAACCTGTTTTGTTCTTTTTGTTTTTCTTTGTTAACCTTATTTTTATTTTGGTTAACGATATTTTCCCCAAAAGTATCGCTTAAATCGGCGTCGCGTTGTTTTAGAAGTTTCATTATTTGTCCCGCCCTCTCAAGAACATTCCTTGAAAGCCCCGCAAGCATGGCGACAAACAGGCCGTAGGATTCGGCGGCGGGGCCGTTTTTCAATTTTCTTAAAAAGACAATTTTTTCCCCCTGTTCCAGAACTTCCATTGAATAGTTTTCAAGGCGCGGGTGCGATAACAGGGAAAGCTCGTGAAAATGAGTCGCAAAGAGCGTTCTGCATCCTATTTTGTTAAGCAGTTCTTCGCTTACCGCCCACGCAATTGAAAGCCCGTCATTTGTGCCGGTTCCCCTGCCCACTTCGTCCATGATTACAAGGCTTTTTTCAGTTGCGGTATTCAGGATAAAAGCGGTTTCATTCATTTCTACAAGGAATGTCGATTCGCCGCGGGCGAGGTTGTCGGATGCCCCTACCCTGCAATAAATACGGTCGCAAAGCCCTATGCGCGCCTGGGAAGCGGGTACAAAACTGCCTGCCTGCGCCATTATTGTTATAAGGGCTGCGGAACGCAGATAAGTTGATTTTCCCGCCATATTTGGGCCTGTTATCATGGCAAAGGATATTTCTTTTGAAGCCGTATTCAGCAGGATATCATTCGGTATGTATTCGCCGCGTCCAAGATGGGCTTCCACTACGGGGTGCCGCCCTTCGTAGATTTCAAGACAGGGGCCTTCATCAAGTACGGGGCGCATCCAACCCCTTACTGATGCCGCTTTTGCAAGGGACTGCGCCGCGTCAATTTCCGCAAGGCGGCGGCCTGCGGCGGAAAGAAAGACAAGACTTTTCTTTGCTTCTTCGCGTATTTCCAAAAAGAGTTTTTTTTCAAGGTCAATTACCTTGTCCGAAGCGCCGTTAATATCAGATTCAATGGCGGCAAGACGCTCTGTAGAATAACGCTCTCCGTCCGCCATCCCCTGCCGTCTTATAAAATGTTTTGGCACTTTATCAAGGCTGTTATTTTTAACTTCAAAGAAATAGCCGATTAACCGGTTATAACGGATTTTCAAACTTGATATTCCCGTTTCCTTTTTTTCTTCTTCCAGATACCGCTCAAGAAACTGCCTGCTGTTGTCCCTCATCAAGCGCAAATCGTCCAACTCTTTATTAAAACCGTCTTTTATAAGGTTCCCTTCGCTTAGCAATACCGAAGGTTCTTCAATAATTCCCTTTTCAAGCAAATCCCGTACATTTAACAGGCTGTCAAAGTTACTGTTATCTTTGCTTTCATCACACTCAAAACAAAGCCTGCCGTTATTGAATTCCATGTTAAAAAGTTCAGTTATGGAAAAAAATGAAGAAATCGCGTTTTTTACGGCAAGCATATCCCTTGCGTGGGCTTTATCCATCGCAAGCCTTGAACAAAGACGCTCAAGGTCGGGGGTTTTTCCCAAAAGTTCGCGTAACTTGCTTAGCCGCCCCTGATCGCGGTACAAATCTTCTACTATGTCAAGGCGCCTGTTAATTTTTTCCACGTCACGAAGCGGGTGTAAGATACGCCTTTTTAAAAGCCTGCGCCCCATTGAACAGCGGGTTTCATCCATTACTTCCAAAAGCGAGAAACGAACGTCCCCGTCCCTTTGGTTGCATAAAAGTTCAAGATTTCTCTGGCTTGACTCGTCAAGACCTAAATACTCGCTGTCACGGTAAACCTTAATTGTCCTTATGTGCGGCAAAAGGCTTCTTGAAGTTGTCTCAAGATAGTCAAGTAACGCTCCCGCCGAAATTATTTCGCCGCAAGCCGCTTCCAGACCGAAACTTTTTAAGTTTGCAAGACCAAATTGTTTTTCCAGCCTTGTTTTTGCCGCCACGGGATCAAAAAGCCAGTCCGCCCAACGGTTTAAAACAATTGAAGGACGGTCGTAAACGGCCTGCGCCACTTCTTTATTTTCTTCCAAAAGCGATTCCTGGACAAGCAGTTCTTTTATTGACAGGCGCTCCAGTTCCTGACGGAGTATTTCACCGCCGCTTTGAAAACAGGTTGAAAAAAAATCCCCTGTTGAAAGATCAATATACGAAAAAGAAAGCTCGCGTATAACGCCGCCTTTGTCTTTACTTTGGCCGCAGGAAGCAAGGCAGCAAAGGTAATTTGAACTGCCTTTATCAAGAAAATCATCATCTACCGTAGTTCCGGGAGTAATAATTTCTATTACCTCCCTTTCAATTACTTTTTGCTTTCCGGGGGGCGTCAACTGTTCGCAAATCGCGATTTTTTTCCCTAGTTTTAAAAGCCTTGCTATATAAGTTCTTGCGGCATGATACGGCACCCCGCACATGGGAAGCCCGTTACGGCTTGTAAGAGTCAGGTTTAAAAGCGCGGAAACTTCTATTGCGTCTTGCGCGAACATTTCATAAAAATCGCCCAGTCTGAAGAAAAGAATATTCCCTTCATGCTGCTTCTTTATACGCCTGTACTGTTCGAGCATAGGACTGGTTTTTAACTCGTCCATTTTTCAACTAACGTCTTGTTCTTGTCTTTAAATTCTGAATTAATTTTTCCGTTATATCAATCATAGGGCTGAACCAGACAATGTTTGGATCATTTTTGTTTAAAACCATTGTGTACCCTTCACTTTCCGCGATATAACGTATTTCATCATACACTTGGGTAAGGAATGAATCGGATTGCATCAGTTTGGATCTTTTATCTTCGAGTTCCGCCGTTTTTGTCTGGTAATATACCCTTAAGTACTCAGACCTTCTGGTAATTTGGCTTTCCAGTCTAAGCGCTTCAGTTTCGTTACCGGCCAAAACGGCTTCGGCATGTTTGGATTTTAGAGTTTGAATTTCCTTGGTAAATTTGTCAATATCCGCCTGAACCTTGGCGCTTTCCGCTTCAAAGTCCTTTACCACTTTTGAATCACGGGAAACATTAGTATAAACCTTTGGCAGATCTACCACCGCAAAACGGGTAATCTGCTGGCCAAAAACGTAAGACAGGCACAGTACGCTCAACGATAAAAAAATAATAACGCGTTTAAACATAAATACTCCTGATATGTTTTAAACATAAATCTCTTAATATGATAATACGAAAGACATTACAATGTCCATACCCATCCATTCTTCGCCTCTTGTTGAAGATCCAAAAATAGCGCCCGATTTCCATTTAACATCCCCATCTTCTATTTGAAAACACTTGACTAAACTTATGCGGATCGGGAATTGCGGCAATGTAAACCTGAATCCGAAGCCATAACTGAATCTCATATTTTCTATAGTGAAGTTATTAAAATAATCACCGGGGGTACTGTCAATGCCGGCTGAGTCAAAAAACAGGTCAAATGCAAGTATACCATTAACAAGCGGAAAGCGCAACTCCAACCAACTATCCAAAAGCATATACCCCTTGTTGCGGTACTCGCTGCTCCAGCCTCTTCCGATAAACATCCCGTCTACTGCAAGCTTGTTTGTATCTTCAACAACAGGCGCATCATGTCCCGGTTGATTTAATATTGTTGCCAGCCCGGTATGAAGGCCAACGACGCTTTTAAAATTCCATTTTTCAGTTACAGGAATATTAAATAAAGTAAAATAATATTCCAGTTTTACATCATTGCGTACATAATGTTCCCGTTCGGCGGGAAATAGTCCGTAATAGCCCATTCTGTTGTACAGGTAATAACCTCTGGACGGATCATAATAAATGTCGCGCTGATCAAGAGATAATGAAAACCACACTGAATTTTTTGGATTCCATTCGTTATTGCCTTCCCTAAGAGCGGGATCAAAAGGCCTGTACAAATCAGCGTCGTATGAATTGTTAATTATACCAAACCGCATTCCGCCGTTTATGCCAAAAATACCCAAAAAAGTAGTCCAGCGGTAACCTGTTGAAAAACCCAATGACAAATACCACTGTTGATACTCCATCAGGTAGTCTCTTGTAGGCGTTTTATTTCTGCTGGAATAATCGCTATAAGAAGAAAAACCGTCCGGAAAAGCGTAAGTTTCGTTGCCGTTGAAAAAAGGCGGCTGGTTATCCATAGTAGCGTACTTTTTTGAATAACTTGCGGATAAATCCGTTCCAAGCGAAAGAGGAAGTCCCAGTACCCATCTATGCAAATAATTAACGGACAATGTGCTTGAATCTACAACAGACGAGTTTAATTCAACTCCCAATTCATTGCCGCTTCCGGCGATATTGCGGTCATTCCACTTTAAAAGACCGGATATTGGAAATGTGTCAGGATCCGCGCTGCCTGAAAAAGTAAAACCAAATTGAATTTCGGTAGTCGGCTGTTCTTCCACAGTAAAAACCAAATCCATTAAATTTTCCGTACTGCCGGGAAGAGTGTCCGGAATAATCGTTGAAAAATACTGCAGGTTATAAAGATTACGCATGGCTTCCATTATTTTTACTTTAGAAAAAATATCACCGCTTTCCATGGGTATTTCCCTTAAAATTACGCTGTTTTTTGTTTTATTGTTTCCTACAATTATAATATTTTCGATATAAGCCCTGTCTCTTTCAACTATCGCTATGTGATACGAAATAATATTTGTCTGGTAATTACGGGTCGGATACCTGATTATTGAATTGAAAATATATCCGTTTTCATAATAAAGGTCGGCGACGCGCTGCAAATCCATTTCCAGCCTTGTCATGTTAACAATTTCGCCTTTCTTGGAAGTTACAAGTTTGTTCAATTGCTCCGAGGTAAAAATCACATTGCCTTCAAATGTTACGCCGCCAAATCTGAATTCTTCGCCTTCCTCAATCATAAAGGTGAGAATTAAAATAGTGCCTTTATCAGTTTCAGTTACGGTACGGGTAACGTCCTTTACAACCATTTCTATGTATCCGCGATCATGATAATACTTTGTAACGGCTTCCCTGTCCGAAAGCAGTTTTGACTCCTGAAAAGCGCCGTCATTTAAAAGGGACTTCGCCTTTAACGAAAGCTGGCCTCTTAACGCGTTATTTGAAAATCTGGTGTTTCCCTGAAATTCAATTTTTGATATTGAAATTTTTTCATTTTCCGTTATTTGAAAAACAAGCAATACGGATGAATCGCCTGATTGGGTTTGTGAAGACGTAACAACTACGTTTGGATAGCCTTTTTCTATGTATTTATTTTTAATCGCCTCAATATCAGTCCTGACTTTAGCCTGATTAAAAACATCGCCTGTTTTTGTAGTAATTACGTCATTCAACTCGGTCCGCCTAAGTCCCGAATTTCCGGAAAAATTAATGCGCCCTACAACAGGCCGTTCAACTACCGTAAATCTGATAATTGCTTCGCTCCCGGCCGCGTTATAGCGTATGATGCTCGGTTCCAATCTTTCAAAATATTCAAGGGCGTATAATTTTCCCTGTATTTCCAGAAATATGTTATTATTAAAATTACGTCCTTTGTAGGGATTCATAAGCGCGTCAAGTTCCGATTGCGATATGTTTTTTAAACCGGTAAAAACAATTTCCCTTATCGGTTTGCCCTGATACCATTCATCAGACGACTCCCTGTCAGTTCCCTGAGAAAAAGACAAAACTGCCATTGTAAACAAAAGTAAAACAAATACTCTAAATCTCATCAAAACTCCTAAAACGACTTACTCCAACTTAGAGTAATTGAATTACCTATCAGCCAGTTTTCCGGACGATAGTTGTAAAGATCCGGGGAAAAATCCCATCGGATGTTAATAAAAGGACTCTGCAATTCTATTCCAATATCCGGGTCAATCCTTAAATTGCCGAATAGGCCGCCATTTTCATCGTATTTCATCGTAAACATACCCTGAAAAAACATATCCTGGCCTATATACTTACCCATAAAAACAGTTGTATTATCAAAATAGTTACCTACTTTTGAACTCCTTACAGTAAAATCCTGCCCGGTGTTTTGTCCCATACCTCCAAAATTCATAGCGCCTGTTACAAACGCATTTTGAAGTAAACGCGTTCTGACGCTGAATACATCCAGTTTAAAAAAATTCCTTACCAGCCTTTCAGATTGCCGTAAAAAGACTACTTGGGATAAAATATCCGTACTTGCAAGTAATTGCGTCGCAATATCAGCGGTGGAGCCCCACAAAAAACGTTGAGCCAGTTCCGCATTTTCTTCTCCCTGAATATTGTTAAAATTATTCTGCCCTAAAATAGAATAAATTTCAAGCTGTGTCATGCCCGGACTTGCTTCAAAACGGGGTTCAAAACTGAATAAAGGCTGATTTTCTATAACCATTGTTATTGTAACAGGACCCGAGTCCGACCTGTCGCGTATTTCAGCTCTGGCGTTTATTATGGGATTGAATTTAGTCTCATTCTCTTTAAGTACCAAGTTTCCCTGACGGATAAAGAAACTCCTATCAAAATAATACACTTCGCCTGAACGAATTTTTATATTGCCGTTCAAAGAATACTGGCCGGTCTGCGAATCCGCGGTAACATAAATTGCAGTCCCCATTTCAGGAGTCCCTCTTAAAATCGGGTTTGTGGCAGGCCAGATAAATTCTACCATTGACCCCGCGGATAGTCTTAAATCTACAATCGTATTTAAAACAACTTCTTCACGAATATGATCTTTCTCCATATTCGCCGTAAGCTCTTCCATATTTAGGCTTAGATCCGCTTCATTGGTAAAAAGATCGCCTTTTAATTCCAACAATTTATTGGTAAGGCTTATGGCCATATTAAGTTTTCCGGAAGCGATTCCTTTTGCAAGAAAACCCATTATGTTAAGATCGTATGGAATCGAAGTTTCACGCGGAACTAAAACGTCAACGCCGATGTTTACAGGAACCCAATTTTCAAAATAGAACCATCCTTTTACCGTCCCGCTCCCGCTTCCTGATAATATATTTACGGGGCCATAAGTCATTTCATATCCTTCGGCAAGAACGTCAAAGGGGGCGATTCTTATTTCTTCCGGTAAAAAATTCGGGGCCTTAAAACGCATGCTTTCGGCTTTTGCATTGCCGTGAAATTCAGGATTCCAAAATGGGCCCGTAAAACCGGCTTTTCCCGTAGCGTAACCGCCCGTAATAAAAAAATCATTTTGATTGTTAAATATGTTGAATATCGTCGTAATGTCAATAAAAAAATCATTGGTCTTGGCGTCCACTATTCCGTCCTTATACGTTCCTACAACATTGCCGCGTACAAACATTGGAGCTGACATTCCCAAAAAAAACATTCCTTCTCTGTCCATTTCAAGCCTTATCATATCTCTTGGACCGCCTTTAACGGAAACAGCCCCGTTGTTAAAGGAATAATCAAAATTAAATTCATCGTTATTAATGTTTCCAAAGACAAAATTTTCAACTGACAGTTTCCCTTTTAAATTTTTAGGAATTTGCTTCAAATCCAGCCATGAATTTATTTTGACAAATTCCGCGGCAATTTCAATATTCCCTTCTACTTTTTTTTCAGTAAGAATGCCGTTAATATCCGCTTTTGCATTTGCGACGCCTTCCGCAATGTTAAACTTTAATTCAGACAGATTTGTTCTTAACTGGGCATAATCCAGTTTTAAGTCGCTTACAAACAATTCATCATTGGAAAAATTAACATTAACGGACGTATTAAGGGAGTTGCCTCTTATTTTTGTCCGTAATGACGAAAGATAGACCTTTGCGTTAAATGAATCTATGGAATTCCATGATATTGCCGCTTCAGCGCTTGCAATGACGGGATAATTTATTTTGACAAAACGGTTAACATGCATTTCAGAAACTGAAACATTGACGTTAAAATCGTCTTTTTTAAACTTTCCGTCAGCGTAATAATATTCGCCTTCTTCATTTCCGTCCGTTATATTAAAATTAAAATTACAATATGAAAAATCTGCGTTCCAGAAAAAGTTCGCGCTTCCCAAGAGCGCTCCTATCGTATCCGTGTAATATATTTCCTTGAAATTTGCGCCGTCATGATCCGCCAAACCTGAAATTCTGAGAAAATCGGAACCGTCATTTGAATATGCGTAACGGGCAGAAAAATTATTCACTTCAAGACGCCAAAAATCATAGGAATTATAACGTAAAGACAGGTAGAAATTCAGGTATATTGTCTGTGAATTTGCCAGTATTGGATAGTTAACGCCTTCAATATAGCCTGATAAAGCGCCATTATTTGATATTGTTCCATAGCCGTGAAACCCGTTTTGATCCGTTATAACCAACGTAGTTCTGTCAAATATCTGCCCTTCTATATTCCATGAAAGATCCTGGTAACCGGCGTTTAATGCAAACGTTAAATCCATGGTATTTGAAAAATTTATATTGGATGAAAATTTTATTCCGTTCTCATCTTTTTCATTTTGATATATTATCCCTTCGCTTAATGTAATTTGTCGGTCGGTGCCTGATAGCGACAATAACCCGTTTGTTTTTCCTATGTAAAAAGCGACGCTTGGAGCGTTATATACAATATTGTTAAAATCGGTAGAAAAGAAAATATCAGTCTTAACTGACGAATCTTTTAATATTCCCCTGGTTACGGCGGGAACGCTTAAACTTTCAGAAAACGGGCGCAAGATTTCAGTCATTGAAAATAAAGACAGGGAATCCAGGGCAATAGACGCTTCTATTTCTCCGGGATTTCCGTTAAAAACCGCGTCAAGGTAGAATGAACCTCCTTCAATAAAAAAGCCTGAAATATTTACGCCCATTTCTTTTTCTACCGGAAACAAAAATACCTCAAAATCGTTAATCTCGGTTTGGGCAATTTTCATTTCGCCGCATGAAACAAGAATGCCGTCTTTATGATTTGATATGTTGAATTCGGCGTTTATATTTTCAGTTCCCGTCAGGCTGACATTGCTAAAATACGCGGTTCCGTGCGATACCAGCGGAGCGTATTCAAAATTACCTGAAATTCCCAAACTGCCGGAAAAAAAATCTTTTTTAGGGTTTGCGGACATAATAAAAAAATCATTAATAATTATTTCTTTTTCATTTCCGTAAACGTCAATAGTAAAACAATTATTATTAACTGATGATTCGCTGTTTTCGCCCCCTTTAAAATTTACGTTGTAATCAAAAAGACCGTTTTCATAAACAAACGACGAATTTCCCGTTATCTGCACAAAAAGCAAATCAGAAGCGTTTTTTAAGTATTCCGAAAAATTAATCAGGTTTTCAAGATTAAAATCATCAAGCTTTATTCCCGCATGAATGCCGCCTGATTTGGTATTGAAGTTAAAGAAATAATTATTCCGTTCGTCTTCCTCATAGGGTTTAATATTTACTATTTGATTATCATAGGAAAGAATAGTCTTAAAAGAAAGCAGGTTAAAGAGTTTTCTTTGTGCTCCGTTGTTATTTGAAAGAAGCTTGAAAAAAGAAGCCGTTTTTTTTGCATCGTCCTGATCTGAGCAATTCAGATAAAATAACGATAATTCCGCTTTCCCTTTATCCAAATTTCTTGAACACATTCCGCTGATTCCGGAATCGGCGCCTAAAATAATTACTTTGTCAAAAAGGCCTGTTCTTTTTAATTCAGCGTAAAATCTTGCGAAAAATGTTATCTCTCCTTCGTTTTCCTTTATGTTAAGATTCATGTTTTCTATTTTGTAAGCGGTTTTTTTGTCTGTTAAAATAAAATTTAAATGCCTGATTTGATATTCTGCCCTGGACGGCAGAAATTCCTTTATTTGCTGAAAATTAAAGTCATCGTTGTTTTTTCTGTTCTCTTTCAGGGATTTAATAAAATCAAATATGTATGCGTCTTTAACAGTATCTATACTAAGTTCAGGCCTGTCAATTTTTATAGTACGGATAAATGTTCTTCTATGCAGTAATAATTCCATTATTGAATAATGAACTTTTATCTGTGATACGGTAAAAAAAGCGGTATCTCCCTTAAATAAACCCAGATTTTTAATATCAAAAGAACCAAAAATTGAAGGACGTATTGATGAATAACGAACTGTAAAACCTGTTGTATGCTCTATTTCCTTAAAGATATTTGTTTTTATTTTTATCATTTCCTGGTTAAGAGCGTATTGTAAAGGCTGCATAAAAAAAGCCGAAATGGCTATTAACCACAGAAAAATGAGAATTTTAATATATATCGATCCGGGGAGCGTCTTTTTCCCGTCCTTTACGACAAATATTGACATTATTTTACTATATTATAACACATTTTATGGTCAAAAGTATCAGTTTTTAACAATAAATTGGGGTTTTTTTTATATAGTGACAGAATTTTAATTATATGATAACTTTTCATAATGGAAATTATTCCTAATTTTGTGGTTTTTGAGGGTGGGGACGGGAGCGGAACCTCCACACAGTTGTCAATGTTGAAAAACCGCCTTAAAAACATTGAAAAACCGTTGATCTTTCCCACTTTTGAGCCTACAGACGGACAAATCGGCAAATTAATACGTTCTGCGTTAAAAAAAGAATTATTTTTTAAGCCTGAAACCCTCGCCATGCTCTTTTCGGCGGATCGTAATGAACATTTATACGGTCAAGACGGCATTTTGACCCATGTAAACCGCGGAGAATTAGCCGTAAGCGACAGGTATGTCCTGTCCTCCCTTGTATATCAGGGCATTGAATGCGGCGATGAATTGCCTTCTCTTCTAAATTCACGTTTCCCTGCCCCAGAAATAACGATTTTCTTTGATATAGAGCCTGAAATCGCCATTGAAAGATTGAAAAACCGCGATTCCCTTGAAATATATGAATACAGGGAGTTTCAGGAAAAAGTACGGCAAAAATACAAATCCGCTATTACTCAATACCGTAAAAACGGGGCAAGGGTTGAAATAATCGACGCTTCAAAAACCGCCGCAGAAGTTGCCGAACGGGTATGGAGCATACTCTCCGTAATGCCGATATTCAATACATAGTGAAAACACTCTTTAAAATATCAGCAGTCTTCGTTTTGCTCTCCGCGGCAATTCCCGTAAACGGATATTTTGTCACTTACAAAGAACAGTATTACAGGCTTTTTCACCTGCATTATATTCAGTACCCCGACGACTCCATGGAAAATATCTACTGGCTTGAACAGGCTGTAAAAGCTGATTTTGCCAATCCGTTACACGCTCTCGCCCTAATTGAAAATGAAACCCAATGGGAAAAATACCGTTATCTTTTTTCAATGCACATAAACATAAAACTGATAGAACAATATTTATTATTGGGCAACAAATGGAACAAACGCAGCGCCTTTTTTTACAACGCCCCCTGGCGGGATCAAAACATTGAAAGTCTTGAAACTGCGGAGACCTGTTACCGCGCCGCTCTTTATTACTGGGATGAAGCCCTTGTCTGGTGGAAGAAGGCCAATGACAGACGTTTCAGATGGATTGACCTTCCTAAAGTTCAATTTTGGCAGGATGAGGCGTTCAGGATAGAAAACGGAACTTTAAACTACGCAAGAACAATTAACCGCGAACTTGAGTCTTTGAAAAAAATACGCGAAAAATTCAAGGCGATGGAAAAATATTATACTATTCAAGACTCGTTTAAGTAGAATTATTGCCGGAAGATTTCACACAAAGAGCACAAAGAAGACAAAGCTCACAAAGGGGAAGAAAGTGGTTTTTGTTCGTTATATTGTCGTGAAGTCACAATAACCTTTAATACAATTCAATATCAAATATTTTAATTTGTGCAGTTCCGAGTGTTTCTTGTCCCAGATTATCATTACGGCCAAAAGCAATCTCGAATATTGTGTTTTTATTGAATAATACTTTTTTACCCCAATCCGGCTGTTTAAGTTTTGAATAAGGTACATCTATTGTTAAAACTTTATTTGAACTTGTTTTAAATTGATACCTGTACCATGAATAATCCGTCAATGCTTCTTTTGTTCGTACATTCAAAAACCAGGACTTGCCATCTCCGTATACTTTGAACCGTATTCCTGACGCTTTTCTCGCGTTTTCCAATATGGATTCTCGAATATTTAAATCACCCCATTGATATTCGATACCTTTATTTAAGGTAATCGTTAAATTAATTACATTATACTCAACACCGTTTATTACTTCTTTCTTAATATTAAAACTGCCGGTTGATTTTCCTTTACTTTCGGCATCTGTTGATATATACATATCACTTGTTATTGGTATATAACTATCTATCGCGTTAGACTCATTTACGATTACCGTATTGTTTGAAGTTTTGCCGGAAGCGCTATTTGAGGCGACGGCGGGTGGGGGTTGCGTGTTTTTGGTTAACGCGGTAATTCGGCTGTCCTGCGCCACATCAATATTTTGCATTCCAAGTATTTGGGCGGTTTCTACTGATATTGCCCTGATCCGCAACCGATAAGTTTTTCCAATTGCCGTTATTGATCCTGAAATAATGGTTTGAGCGCCTAATTTTTTCCCGACTGCTTGAGCCGTATTGTCGCTTACCTCCCCCGATAATTGGAAATCCATTTCTTTACGAATGGTTTCAAGGTTTTGACGGTCAACGACAGTCAATGTTCCTTCATTTACGATATATCCGATTAGTTCCTCAATGATATAGTCAGACAGATTAGGCCAATCAGAGGTAAAATTCAATACAACCACTTTAGTTCTGGGGGGAATCCTGCCGTTTAAATAAGAAGTTGAATTTTTCAACGCCGCGTCAAGGGAAACGGCAGTCTGCGCAAAAGCGAATGCCGGAATAAAAAGTACAAGGATACAAAATCCTACAATTTTTTTCATAGACAATCTCCCATAATTAGAAAGATAGCACAAATCATTCATTATGTCCATTATTATTTAAAATAATTCACCCTGTTTTGGGGCAGACTTTTTTTTAGGTTCAGATAACAAGGCCAGAAATTGCTCCTCTCCGATAACGGGGATTCCCAGTTCCCGCGCCTTTTTGTTTTTTGAAGAGCCTGAGGCGGGATCATTGGTGACAAGATAGGAAAGCCCCTTCACTACCGAGGACTTTGACTGCGCGCCCAGCGATTTTATTTTCTCTTCCGCCTCTCCCCTTTTCATGGACTTTAATTCACCGGTAAAGCAGAAAGAAAGACCGCGCATGGGCTGGGACTCTTCCGATGGCGGAGGCGCTATCGTTATGATTCCGGTCTTTAAAACTGAGTCAATTTCGGCGGCGCATTCTTTAAGACCGTCTGCAATTACGGAGGCGGTTATTTCTCCAAGACCGTAAACTGCGGCAAGCTCAGGCACGGACGCCGCGCGGAGTTTTTCCAAAGTGTCAAAACCGGCTGAGGCGATTTTTTCCATTGTGGTTTCGGCAATGCCTTCGAAATCAAAACCGGCGATAAAGACGGCAAGGGATAATTCCCGTTTTGTCCGTATGTGGCGGATTACCTTCGCCGCTGAAAGTTCCCCCATTCTGTCAAACTCGGCAAGTTCCTCCGCCGTCAGCGTATACAATTCATGAATATGCATTACCCTGTTTTTTTCAAATAATTGACGAAGCAGTTTTTCTCCCAATTCGCGGATATCCAGTACCGACACCCATTTTTCCAAACGGTGCAAAAGCCTTTTTGGGCAGGCTGGGTTTGGGCAGTACAGCCTTGTCCCCGCGTCAACAAGGGCGGTATTACATACGCCGCATATTTTTGGAAAGTCAATCTCCTGCGTCTTTTCCTTCGTTGAAACAGGCGCAAGCCCTTCGATCTTCGGGATTATTTCCCCTCGTTTTACAACGGAAACAGTTGAACCGATTTTCAGCCCCATGGAATGAATCATGTCCGGGTTGTTTAGATTTGCCCGTTTTACCGTGGTTCCGGCAAGGCGCACGGGATCGATTACGCCGATTGGCGTATATGTCGCCCCCGATTCGCTCCATATCACTTCGCGCAAAACACTGAATGCGGTTTCCAGCTCAAACTTAAAGGCAATCTGCTTTTCAGGACGCGCCTTGCGAAGGTCTGACATATCAGTCTCTATGTCCTTTACCACAAGGCCGTCTATATCAAAGGGAAGGTTTTCCCTTTCGGCGGCAATTTTTTCACGGTAAGCTATAATCTCCCGCGCCGAGGTAAAGGTCTTCGTTTCCGTGGTTTTAAACCCGCGCTCTTTCAGCCATTTGAGTTTTTGCAGTTCGTCCTTAAAAAATCGGTCGTCATCCGAAGCCGCCGCATCATAAACAATGACTTGCAGATCTTCGCAACCTTCGCCGTCCTTGCGGCGCATCAGCCCATTGGCGGCATTACGGCAATTTGCCTTTGACGGATATTTGCCGTTCCAGACATCGTGGGTCATGACAACCTCGCCCCTTACGCCGCCCGTAAAGGAAACTTCCATTTTTTGAACTACGCCTGCCATGCGCCGCGCATTGCCTGTGATGTCGTCGCCTGTTATACCGTCGCCCCTTGTAACCGCGCGTATTAATTTCCCTTCTTCGTACTGCAATTCAAGGCTTGCGCCGTCCAATTTATACTGAACGATGAATTTTTTTGTTAACTTGTTATTTTTATTGGTTAACGAAGTATCATTTTGGGTTTTAAGCCCCATTTTTTCCGCCCATTCAATAAATTCCTGCGGGTTGGAAGCCTTGTCCTGACTGCCCATTGGAATAAGATGACGCGCTTTCGGGAAACCGTCGGTATCTGTCCCCGTCCCTACTTTTTTTAATACTTCGCTTTGCGGAGCAAGATTTTTCAGTTCATCCCAAAGAAGGTCAAATTCCCCGTCGGAAATTTCAGCCTCTCCGTTGTAGTAAGACGCCTGATACTTCAGTATCAGAGCTTCAAGAGTTTTTATCCTGTCTTTCTTTGACTCCATGAAAGTAATTATACATTTTTTTTACCAAGCAGCATACCTCCGGCAAAGACGGTTAAGGGAGCGACAAGGGTAAGGCCGAAACAGCCTGTTAATGTATGGACCACCTCTGAGGAGACCCAGACCATGTTTATTACATTTTCAAGGGGGACGCCCTGAGCCAGAAATGTCATGATCATGGCGGTATATTCTGCTGAATAGGCAAGAAGCAAAGTTGTGGACATGGTTCCGGCGGCCTGACGCGCTACCGTAAAACCCGAGCGCATGAGCCCAAGGCGCGTAATGGCAGGCTGCTGGTTTTTTATTTCGTCCATTGCGGCGGCGACATCCATTGAAAGATCCATCATTGCCCCAGAAGCCGCAATGAAAATCCCAGCGATAAAAAGATGGGCAAGGTTGAGATGTCCGTAACCTGTAAATAAAAGAGTCTCGGTAAAAGGGCGAACCGCGCCGTGAATCTTAAACCAAAATGTAAACGAAAACGCCAGTATCGTTGTAAAAATTACCCCGCCAGCCGCGCCAAGAAACGCAGTAAGGGCGCGTCTTGTAAGACCGCCTACAAGGAACATAATCAGCGCGGTAATCAGCATTGTAATGATTAATGCCCCAATGATTGGATCCCAGCCGCGAAGGATCATCGGATAAAGAACCCTTACAAGCATTGCGGCGGAAAAGACAAAGGTTATCAGTATTTTAAAGCCCATCCAACCCATGATGAGTATCATTGCTATGATGAAAAGCACTCCAAGAATAATTGTTTTGTCAGTACGGTAATGATCGATGATCTGAACATTTGCAACCTGGCCGTCTTCGGTCAAATTGATTACCGCAAACGCTATATTGCCTTTGACATAAGCCTTGTCAAGTTCCATTTTTCCAATCATGTTATTTGACGTATAGTGAATCTGTCCCCTGAAACGCTTTGATAGTATTTCCACTTCAAGCTGTTGTTCCCCCTGCCTGACAGGGCCGATTATTTTAAGCCTTTCGTTATTTACTTCTACTACCTTTACCTTTGCCCGTATTGCGTTAGAGTAAACTCCGCTGCCTTCAAAGCCGGTGGGTATCAGCAGTACAAGAATTGTCAAAATACTTGCCACGACTATAAAAACGGAATCCTTCCCGGACTCTTTATAATTGCCCAGGAAGGAAAACCGCGCTAAAAAATCTCTTAATTTTTTATTTTTTATTTTCAATTTATTATTTATTTTTCGCCTGTACGCTCAGATTCATTACGCTGGCAAGTTTGAAAAACAGATCGGTGTTGTCATAGTAACCGCCGAAAATTTCCTGATGCACGCCTTTCGCGAATACGGGAACGGGTACGCCCGTATGGGAATAACTTGTCCAGCCGATACCTGCGGTCTGATTCATTATTTGCGTAAGTTTTACCGTCAACGGCTCATAACCTCCGTACAGCAAATATCTGTCTTCGGCAAAAGAGCGAATCTGTTCATTGCCCATTGAGCGCTGGAAAGAAAATTCAATTTGCTGTTTCTGGAAATCGGAAAGTGAATTATAATCAATACCGAAAGATTCTTTTATTGCCGGAAGCAAATCGGCAAGTTTTGCATTAGCTGGCTGTGTTTTTGCTTTGTAAGGTTTTAAAACTTCGTCGTCAAAAGCGACATAGGACTTTTTTTGAAGGGCGACTTTGTTAAAGAAAGTGTCATACTGCGTACCTGCAAAACCTATCGTCATACCGCCCGTTTCATGGTCGCCTGTTACAATAATGAGAGTTTCCCTGGGATGATTCTTGGCGAATTCAAGAGCGGCGCGGACAGCGTCGTCCATTGCAAGTACGTCATTAATTGCCGCGCCTGCGTCGTTTGCGTGGCATGCCCAGTCAACTTTGCCGCTTTCAACCATAAAGAAAAAACCATTGGGATTATCCAATAATTCAATTCCCTTTTTTGTAAAATCGGCGATTGTTAACTCTCCTTTTTTAATGTCAAGATTATAAGGCATAGCTCCGTCATCCTGAAGCCTCGGGCTTATGGCGATGACTTTGCCCATACCCGGCTTTAGTTTATTAAAGCCGTCGATAGTATCAACATAGGTAAAACCGTTAGCTTTAGCCATCTCAACAGCGTCCTTTTGATCGTTGTTTTTTCCCTTTCTTTGCAGAATAGAGCCGCCTCCGTAATAATCAAAATTGCTTGAGGCAAGCTGGACGGCTATATCATAGTAATTACTGCGCGAAGGAGCCGCAGAATAAAAGGAGGCGGGAGTCGCGTGATTCAGCGTTACCGTAGACACAATTCCCACTTTCATTTTGGCATCGCGGATATAATCCGTGATAGGCTTAAATTTAACGGTTTTTCCTGCGTCCATATTGATAACGCCGCTTAAAGTTTTATTGCCGGTAGCAATGGCAGTCCCCGCAGACGCGGAGTCCGTGATAAATGTTCCCGCGTCATAGGTTGTCGCAAGTCCCGATACCGGAAATTGCGTAAACCCAAGTTTTGTAATTGATATATCGCCGGAAGAACGCGCCGTAGAAAATACTTCCGCCGCGCTGATCTGCGACATTGACATACCGTCCCCAATAAACAAAAACACATACTTTGCCTGTCCCTTCCCTTGAACAAGACCGGTATTCTGCGCCCCCTGCCGTATGCCTCCCGCGAACAACGATTGAAAAGCAAGCGCTATTACACATAATGCGATTAAAATTGACTTTTTCATAAACCCTCCTGAAAATTAACTTTTGCTAAGCAAAAGCTTTTTATGAATAGAGGATTTATTATGTCTGCTAAGGATTTGTTTTTAATTTGTTAAAAGTTTGTTAGAAGTGAGAAGTTAAAAGTGAGAAGTTAGAAGTGGTTGTTGTTTGTTATCTGTGCGTGAAGCTATACGCTGTGCTTGCTAACAAAAAAAATTCTCACTTCTCACTTTTCACTATTCACTTCTCATTTCTTTACAAAGACCTTGCTACCCGGAAGCCGTTATAAAAAAATTTAAAATTTACATGCTGCCTGAATCTGTACGCGCTGCGGCAGTTTAATTCTTCAAAGTCCCAGCAACCGCCCCGATAGACGCGCCTGTCGCCGGTGGCAGGTCCTGTTGGGTCAACCTGGGTTTCAGCCGTATACGGCGCAAAGAAATCCCAGCACCATTCAAGCACGTTCCCATGCATGTCATAAAGACCGAAGGCGTTGGGTTTTTTTTGCCCTACAGGAAAAACTGAACGTTGAAGTGTTACTGGATCGCGGGTATTGCCTCTGAACCAACCCGCATCTTCCATTTTGTCTCCTGTGTAAAACGGCGTCTGAGTTCCGGCGCGGCAGGCGTATTCCCATTCGGCTTCCGTCGGCAGACGGTATCCGTTTGCTTCTCGGTTCCATTTTACATTGTTTCCATTGATTGTATATACCGGCGTCAGTCCCTCGGCAATGCTTCTTTTATTACAATAATCAACAGCGTTTAACCATGTCACCTGATTAACTGGATTTTCTGGTTTTTTATGATCAGGATGGCTTGGATTTTCTCCCATTATCGCTTCGTATTCAGGTTGCGTTACAGAATATTTCGCGATATAAAAAGAACTTACAGTAACTTTATGCTGCGGGCTTTCATCTGTCACATTTCTCCCCTGCTCTGTTTCAGGGCTTCCCATAAGAAATGTACCCCCATTTATGCGTATCATTTCATTATTTACCTGCGAAAATACGCCATGAAGCGTAAAACATCCCAAGACAAACAGTATAATTATTTTAAAAAATGTTTTTTTCAATATAAACTCCGACTCTAATTTTACAATATTTTATATCCTATAACAACCAATTTTTAAAATAATTTCCGCCCTTCCGTATTTTTATAATAACAAGTATAATGCAAAAAGGAGAAAAATGTGGGAGTTTATGTTATTTATGTTGAAAAAAACGGTGATTTTGCAAAAGAAGCGGCTTCTGTCGCCTCAGATTTACATCTTGGGCTTCAAATTGACGGAATAACAAAGGTAAGAATTATTAACCGCTATTTTGCGGAAGGCATTTCCTCGGAAGATTTCCGCTCGGCAAAAAACACTATTTTTTCAGAGCCGCCGGTCGATACAATTTATGAAGAGCTTCCCAATTTTAATACGGCGCGTGTTTTCGCCGTAGAGTACCTGCCAGGCCAGTTTGACCAAAGGGCGGATTCATGCGCCCAATGTATCTCCCTTGCCACGGGTAAAGAAAGGCCTGTTATTCAATCGGCAAAAATATACGCCATATACGGCAATGTTTCCGATGAGGATTTTAACCGTATAAAGTCATGGCTGATAAACCCCATTGAAAGCCGGCAAGCGTCATTGGATATACCCTTAACTCTTGCGCAAAATTTATCAGTTCCCTGCGATGTTCCTTTTATTGAAGGCTTTATATCCCTTGAAATTTCACAACTTGAAAAGTTATGTACAAACTTAAATCTTGCCATGGATTTGCAGGACTTATTATTCTGCCAGAAATATTTTCGTGATGAAGAAAAACGCGATCCGACTATAACTGAAGTGCGCCTTCTTGACACATACTGGTCGGATCACTGCCGTCATACGACATTTTTAACTGAACTTGATGAAATACAAATTGACGACGAAACTGTAAATGAAAGTTATAAAAATTACCTTGCCCTTCGCGCTTCCTGCGGACGCGCTGACAAACCTGTCACTCTTATGGACATGGCGACAATCGGGGCAAAAGCGCTTAAACAGAAAGGACTTCTTCCCGATCTTGACGAATCGGAGGAAATAAACGCCTGTTCCGTAAAAATTAAAGTTGATGTTGAGGGCAAAGAGCGGGACTGGCTATTGATGTTTAAGAACGAAACTCACAACCACCCCACTGAAATTGAGCCGTTCGGAGGAGCCGCCACCTGTCTTGGAGGGGCGATCCGCGATCCTCTGTCAGGGCGCGCCTTTGTCTATCAGGCAATGCGCGTAACGGGAGCCGCCAATCCGCTGAAAAATGCCTGCGAAACCCTGCCGGGAAAATTGCCGCAGCGAAAAATTTGCCGAACGGCCGCCGCGGGTTACAGTTCTTACGGTAACCAGATAGGACTTGCAACAGGCCTTGTGAATGAAATATACCATCCCGGTTATGAGGCAAAACGCATGGAAATAGGGGCAGTTATAGGCGCGGCTCCCTTAGAGAATGTAATAAGGACTACTCCGTCTCAGGGAGACATTGTAATATTGTTAGGCGGCAGAACAGGACGCGACGGTATTGGCGGCGCTACAGGCTCTTCCAAACCGCATACTTCTTCTTCATTGGAAACATGCGGCGCCGACGTGCAGAAAGGTAACGCGCCGGAGGAACGGAAATTGCAGCGTTTATTCCGTAATCCAAAAGCCGCGCGTCTTATTAAACGTTGTAACGATTTCGGCGCTGGAGGGGTAAGCGTCTCCGTAGGGGAACTTGCCGACGGACTTACAGTTGATTTAAACAGGATATTAAAAAAATACGAGGGTCTTGACGGTACGGAACTTGCAATAAGCGAAAGTCAGGAAAGAATGTCGGTTGTTACCGCAAAGAAAGACGCGCAGGTCTTTATCGATCTTGCGGAAAGTGAAAATCTGGAAGCCGTAATAATTGCTGAAGTTACAAAAGCTCCGCGTCTTGTAATGAACTGGAACGGGAAAAAAATTGTTGACATTTCAAGAGTATTTTTAAATTCCAACGGCGCGAAAAAACACGCAAAAGTACATATAAAAAAAATTGAGATAAAAAAAACGGAAAGCCATGTAGTAGACGCAAAAGAGCTTGAAACTTTTTTAGGCAGTCTTGAGATTTGTTCTCAAAAAGGGCTTGTTGACCGTTTTGATTCATGTATAGGAGCCGCGACAGTCATTGCCCCCTTCGGCGGAAAATACTTTAACACGCCCGCGCAGGTAATGGCCGCAAAAATTCCCGTTTTAAACGGCGAAACAAAAACCTGTTCCCTTATGTCATGGGGATTTGACCCTTATGTCTCTTCTGTAAGTCCGTACCACGGTGCGGTTTTCGCCGTTGTTCATTCGATTGCGAAGATAATTGCGGCTGGCGGAAGCGGAAAAAAATGTTGGTTGACATTTCAGGAATATTTTGAAAAGTTACGCGGCGATCCCGTACGCTGGGGAAAACCCGCTTCCGCCCTGTTAGGCGCTCTTGACGCGCAAATCGGTCTTGAGGCCGCCGCTATCGGAGGAAAAGATTCAATGTCGGGAAGTTTTTCCCTTGCCAATGGCGGTCATGCCAACGGCGGTCATGCCGATGGCGGTCAAATTGACGTGCCCCCTACCCTGGTCTCTTTTGCCGTTTCCACGGCAAAACTGGAAAACATTATCACGCCTGAATTTAAAAAGACAGGCAGCTATGTCTATTTGTTAAAACCGCCATTCTCTGTTTACGAAAAGTGTGATTTTTCCGCCCTTCGCGAATATTTTGACACTTTAGAAAAATTAATTAAAGATGGAAAAATACTTTCCGCATGGGCATGCGGCTGCGGCGGTACGGCGGAGGCTGTTGTAAAAATGTGCATGGGCAATAAAATCGGCTTTACCGCTGAAAATGAACTTTTTACAGAAACCGGTTTTTGCGGTTTTGTCGTTGAAACACAGGCGCCATTACAGACAAACGCCGTACTTTTAGGACGCACAATAACAAATTATACGCTTATCTCAAAAACTTATGAAATCTCCCTTGATAAATTACAGGACGCATGGGAAAAAACTCTTGAGCCCGTTTATCCGTACCTGATTAAACAGGAAGGTAAAGTTGAAAATTTCATTTTTGATAAGGGAGTAACGATAAGGCCTAAAAACCGCCATGTAAAACCAAAGTTTTTAATACCGGTATTTCCCGGCACTAACAGCGAATACGACAGCGCGAGTGCCGTTGATAAAGCGGGAGGAGAAGCGCAAGTTTTTGTTATACGAAACTTGACTCCCGCCGCCATTGCAGGGAGCGTTAAAGATTTTGAAAAATATGCGCGTAAGGCGCAGGTAATTTTTATTCCGGGAGGATTTTCAGGCGGGGATGAGCCTGACGGATCGGGGAAATTTATTACGGCTTTTATGCGAAATCCGGCGATTTCTGACGCGGTTACCGAACTGTTACAAAAGAGGGACGGCCTTATTTGCGGAATATGCAACGGGTTCCAGGCGCTTATAAAACTGGGACTTGTACCCTACGGCGAAATACGCGATATGACTGAAAACTCCCCCACCCTCACTTTTAATACAATAGGAAGACATCAGTCTACGCTTGTTAACACAAAAATTGTCTCCAATAAATCGCCGTGGCTTTTCCATCTTGAACCGGGAGAGCGATACATAGTGCCAATCTCGCACGGCGAAGGACGTTTCATCGCGCGGGAAAGCCTTATCCGCTCTCTTGCGGCTAACGGTCAAATCGCCACCCAATATGTTGATTTTAAAGGCAACGCCTCGCAGGATATACGTTTTAACCCCAATAATTCCGATTTCGCCATTGAGGGAATTACATCCCCCGACGGCCGCGTCTTCGGACGCATGGCTCATAACGAACGCTTCGAGGACGGTCTTTACAAAAATGTCCCCGGCATTAAAAAAATGGACATATTTACCGGCGCCGTTAAATATTTTGCCTAATGCTTAAAGTGGCGTATTCCGGTAAAGACCATCGCTATCCCGTGTTTATCACAAGCCTCTATTGAAAGTCTGTCGTTTATGGAGCCGCCGGGCTGTATTATTGCTTTGATTCCGGCCTGCGCCGCCGCTTCTACAACGTCCGCGAATGGGATGTAGGCGTCTGAGACTAAAACTCTAGCGGGAAGATCGTCTTTCCATGGACTGCCGCCCGTGTCCGCCGATTCTAAAGACTCCGCCTTTAAAATGGCGGCGCTTCTTTCCAGAGACTGCTTTGCAGACCAGATACGGTTTACCTGCCCGCAGCCGATTCCTGTCGCAGCCTGCTCTTTTACAATTAAAATCGCGTTTGATTTTACAAAGGTTATCGCCCTCATTCCAAAAATCATGTCTTTAATATCGCTTTCCATTGGGGAAGCCTTTGTAACCACTTCCCATTTTTCAAGAAGTACGCGGTCGCCCTGTTGAACCAAAACGCCGCCGTCAACGGTAATGAATTCATACCTTTCTTTTGGCGCGTTTTTCAGTTTTATAATGCGCAGATTCTTTCTGTTTTTTAAAATATTAAGCGCATCTTTGTCAAAATCCGGAGCCACGACAATTTCCAGAAATAATTGGCTAAGCCTTAATGCCACTGCCGCGTTTACTTTCTCGTTACAGGCGATTATTCCGCCAAATATTGATATAGGATCGCAGGAGAAAACTTTATTGTAAGCGTCAAGCAATGTTTCTCCAAGCGCGATACCGCAGGGAGTGTTATGTTTAATGGCGGCACAGCAGATTTTTTTACCGCCTGCCGCAAAGGGAATAAGGCGTTTAACGTCGGATTCTCCAAAAGGTTCGGTTCCGTCGTTTTCAAGCCCAAAAGCGCAAACGGCTTTCCAGGCAATGTCAAAGTCTCTCATGTTATTGTAGCCAAGTTCCTTGCCATGCAGCTGCTCAAAGCCTCCAAAAACTCCGGCGCGGTCGGTATTTAAATACAGAGCCGCCTGTTGGTGGATGTTTTCACCGTAACGAAGAGACTGCCCTTTTTTTAAAGACAGCGGCAAATATTGCGGATATTCTTCATCAAGCAGGAAACGCGCAATAGCCGCGTCATAAGCTGACGTTAAATCGAAAACCTTGCCGGCAAGGCGTTTTTTTAACTCAAGCGGAATATTTGCGGTTTTAAGGCAGTTAATAACTTCGGCATAATCAGCCGGGTCGGTCAGGACAATTACATCGTTAAAATTTTTAGCTGCGGATCGAAGCATACTCGGTCCGCCAATATCAATAAATTCGATTGTTTCTTCAAGGGAAAGACCCGCCTGTACCTTCTCAAAAAACGGATAAAGGTTGACGCACACAAGATCAATAGTCTGGATATTAAGGCTTTTCAAAGTATCAATATGGCTTTGCTCCCCGCGCCGCGCCAGTATGCCCGCATGAATTGCAGGGTGCAGGGTTTTTACGCGCCCGTCCAGGCATTCGGGAAATCCTGTAACCTGTGAAACATCGGTGACAGGAATATTATTTTCCTGTAAAAATCTTGACGTGCCTCCTGTAGAAATTATTTCCCAGCCGCCGCCGCTTAAAAATGACGCTAAATCAAGGAGGCCGTCCTTATTAAATACGCTTAAAAGAGCTCTTTTTTCCATTTTTACCCCATGGATAATTCTAGTATCTTAACGGAAATCTGTCTATTATGCCTCGAAAAAGTCTTAAATATCTTTTTGAAAAAAATTTAGAAGAAGTATTGAGTAAATGTGAGAGAAAATCTGTAGAATATAGAAATAATTATATTCGTCATTTATTTTATAATTTCTGCCATTCATTTCGATTATTACGATACTTGCAATGTTTTATAAAGTATGATAAATTTGAAAAAATCTTGAATTCAGCACTTTTTGGAGGAATTCGAGATGATTTTGATTTTGCGGCCTTGGTGGAACTGGTAGACACGCTAGCTTGAGGTGCTAGTGGCGAGAGCCATGGAAGTTCAAGTCTTCTAGGCCGCATAAGTTGCTAAGTCTTTACGTTGTAAAGAATTAGCTCAATATGC
>Ga0268262_10001748_pt1 | contig 26178 bp, 22 predicted proteins | sample TergutNc150P3_FD_190354 | JGI IMG/M metagenome (GOLD analysis project Ga0268262, IMG submission 190354) | Nasutitermes corniger P3 segment gut microbial community from laboratory colony in Florida, USA - Nc150 P3 (SPAdes) (version 2) | ecosystem: Host-associated > Arthropoda: Insects >... | reverse complement strand
AATTCCCTGTATTCGCTGTAATCGGAAAGCGATTCGGGAAAAAAAATAAAAACTTCTTTTCCCTCATCGTTAAACGGCGGAGTTTCCCACGCAGGTTCAAAAAGTTTATGCTCATCAAGAAAAAGCGCATAACGCTGTGCGAGAGCGAATATATCCCTGTCGTCGCCTTCCATTTTGTCCGCCGCCGCTTGCGCCTCTTTGCCTAGAATGTTGTCGGTTTTTAACCCTGTAACCCTGTTAAACCAGCCGCCAAGCTGCGGCAATACGGAAGTAAGCCACGGCGTAAATTGAGCCGCCGTTTGAGCGTATTCAACTTTAATTAAAGACGAGAATATTGGCGTTTTCCCCTGCTGTGCGGCTTGAGCGTTTTCATTGACAATATTGCTTACGAATATTTTTCTAAGTACGGAAGGGATACTTTTTTTATTCTGCACTTTAGATTTAATGGAATTTTGTTTAAATTCGTCCCAAGCGATAAATTTATTCATAGCGGCGCTGCCGCCGTTGAGACGCAGAACATGGTCAGCCCAACTTGAAGCGGCTATGTCTGTCGGAAAAACGAACAATGAATTCGGGTTGTTGATATTTTCAAGAAGGGTCTTTTCAACAAGGGTCATGTATGTGGTAAGTGTAGAGGAAGATCAAATTATTGTCCAGTAGGTTGTATTTGAAGAAAATTTACCACGAACCCGCAAAAAAATCCGTGTAAATAAATAATGCCGCATAACAACGCGAACCTAGAGAGATTTGAATTTAGTACACTGATAAACGAGTAAAACAGATTTTTGGGATGTCTGTTATATTATCGTGAAGTCCGCGATGTCTCACTTTGTACAACAATTTTTCTCTCTTCATGGAAGTGTTCAGTATTTTCCCCCCAATAAAAAAAGCTGCCCCCAAGGCAGCCTTTTTTCAGTTCTACTTAGCAACGGCGGTTTATGACGTTCAGCCGCAGGCTGAATGTCCGTCCTGACCTGTGGTCAGACCGTAAACCGCTATGATAAGCGGCGTTTTAATGCCGCTTATCATGGAAGTATGCGCCGTTTTAATGGCGCATACTTCTACTTCTAGAATACGTACATCCTAAGCCCCATTATAATGTGCGGAATTACAACGCTGATGCCTAACTTCTCCGCATCCGCGTCAGTCGGAACGAACCAAAGCTGTCCTTCCGTGAACAAGCTGAATGTTCTTAAGTTCTTCCGTTTTGGAATGGTAACTTTTGGGAACTCAAGTTGGAGCAACAGCGCGTTCATAAATGTGGGCTTGCCGCTCTGGGCTATCTCGAAGAGCGAGAAGTTTGCTCCTGCGGCGACCGATAAGAACAGCCAGTCAAAGTCAGGACCCCATACTTTGCCAAGAGGCAGAGCGTAAACATTGGCAAGAAGTTTTAATCCGCCGACGTTTCCGCCGTAACGAAGTCCGCCCTGTCCGCTTGGCGGAATCGGATCGCCGCCTAACGACTCATAAAGCGCCTGAGTCATGAAGCCGTATTGTAACTGTATTTTAACATTGTCGTCAAATAAACTTATTCCAAAACCAAAGTCGGTATATGTGGCTCCTCCGGCGAATAATATGTTCGGCGCTGACGGCGCAAGCTGTTTAATAAACGGCGGTATGATGCCTTCAAAGTACAATCCCTTTAAAGCGCCGGGTATTTCGTACAACTCCTTGCCCCCTATGCGCAGATGGTAAGAGAGGCTTACAAGATCGTTGTCGTCAGTAGCCGAGGCCGAATAAACCATGTTCTGGTTGTACCTGCTTCCGGTTTCCGGCGATATAAGGCGGATAACGGGATGGGTTTTGTCAATCTGTACCAGCATTCTTGTTACGACGTGTTCGCCGTTTTTCATATTTGATCTTATAAGAATGTAGTGGAAACCTTCCGGCATCTCGCTGTCTTCCAGCCTGTAGCGGTAGTCGATGCCTTTCGCCAAAGCTCTATTTGTTTTGATAAACGATCTGCCGTTGTCAAAACTTATTTCTGTGTAATCGGGCGTCTTACTGAGTATTCTGGCTCTTGTTTCTTTATCCGTTGTTTTGTCCTCAAGCAGAGCCGCGTCTTCATCAGACAGCACATAGCCTGTCCTGCCATACAGATACGCCCTGTCATAGGAGAATTCGGCGAACTTAAAGCTGTCAATCGTTACCCATGGACCGCCGTTTCTGTAAGTGATATTGTACGGCCTTGATGAAACAAGGGTAGGTCCGCCGAAATTGCTGGTTATTGTAACCGGATTGTTTCCGTTATTAAGGAATTCCCTGTTCAAATTAAAGACAAAGTATCCCGAATCGTCAACTTCGGCGGTCAGCGCGTCGTTTCCGTTTATTTTGAGCGTTACAATCCCCGCCGGCGATGAGCCGCCGGCGTAACCGTACAGGTTAAACTCGCCGCTTGTTTCTTCGTTTTCAAGAGGGTAGAGTATTTCTATGTAGTTTCTGAACGTCTGGCGCGCCATCTGCACGTTGCGTGAAAGCCTTGTCGTGTTTCCCGCCCTGTCGGTGGCGATAATGGCGACGTTGTACTGTCCGTCAGCCATGGCGGAAATGTCAAGAGTTTCCTTTATCATGGAACTGAGATCAAGTTTTCTCGTCCTTAAATTTGCCGGAATTGTAACTCCGTCCAAACTTCTTAATTCTATGCTCGCTTCTTTAAGGTTCGGATCAAGCACGCGACCCATTACGGCGATGCTTCCCACTGTGATTGAACCGTCGCCGGGGGTGTCCAGTATAATTTCAGGCTGAGTATTGTCAACATTGATCATAAACGCGTAAGTGGACTGTATGTTATACCTGTCATATATCCTTATGAATACGACGTGCGGGCCGTCTTTTAATATTGTCGTGTTAAACTGATAATTCCACTGTATTGTTTCCGCCGCCGTGCCAAAGTTTCCTTTTATCACGTTGTATGTGTTTCCGTTGTCAATAGAAGCCCTTACTTCCTTAATGCCGTTGCGGTCAAAAGCCGTTCCGCGGAGTTCCACGCCCTCTTTTAATACCGTGTCAAAAAGAGGATACGTCATCGTTCCGGTAGGCTCGTTTAACGACACGCGGAAATTTCGCGTTACAGGCGCGCTTTTTACGCCGTAAAGGTCTTCCGCGATTATGGTTACAGTATGCTCGTTATCTGTCAATGTTGACAGCGCGATGGGAATTGAAAAACCATATTCGGCGGTTTCCGTCGTCCACGGCTTCGCGTCAAGCCTCCATTGGTACTGCTTGACTCCGTCATCGTCAAACATAACGCCTGAAACTATAAAGTCATTTGTAATAACTTCATTGTCCTGCGGAAGTATTATCTGCACCGTCGGAATGTCCATCTGCTGATCGATAGTGAAGAACCATAAGCTGACTTCGCTTGAGTTGCCGGCTTTATCCGTAAACGCGAAGCGCATATTGTTATCAAGGGGCATTTGAAGCGAATCCATCAATATTTGGAAAAATCTCGGCGAATAATCCGCCGTCCATTGGCTGTCGTTATAAACTTCCCTAGGCGCGGAAGTGGCGTTTCTGCGGTATGTAATAGACTGAATCGCGCCCATTTCCTCTACGGCAAAAGCCATGCGTATTGTCCCGTTTACCGAAGCGTCGGCTATCGGCATAATAGTCTTCGCGTCCGGAGCCTGAGTGTCTTTCAGCACTGAACAGTTAGCGACTGAAACAAGCCCTGATTCGGACGTCGCTTTTAAAAGAATATTAACTAAACCGTCATTGGCGATTGTAAGATCAATGGGTTTTGTGAAATTTGAATTAATGGGAGGGCGAAGGGCGGCTATTTCAGCCGGAGTAAGAAGGCGCAGCCAATTTTCGCCCATGTCGATAGAGTATTCTACGGCGCTTATCCTGTTCCTGCTTCCTACCGTAAAGCTTACGGGAACGCTGTTTCTTGCCCAAGCGTAATTATTAAAATTCTGCACACTTACGGTGGGGCCTGTCGTGTCAGAAAGAATTCTAAACTGGCTGCTTGTAAACGATCCGCCGTCAACGTCAACTCTTAAAGTCAACGGTCCGGCTTCGCCGTCGTCCGTCGCCGTAAGCACAATCCGCCCGTACTGATCAACAGTCGAGCTAATAAGATTGGAGCCCGTGCCTTGAACAACCGCGTTTCTTATTGGTTTTTCATTTATGCCCAGCAAAGTATCACCGGCTTTCAGCAAAATGCGCCCGTCCGCAAGCGACGTCTGCCTTACAAATGTTAACGTGTTAATTACTCCGGCGTCAAAAGACGACGGTATGTAAACAAATTCGCTGTATTCAAATTCCCTTTGATTGCGGTCAGTCGCCGTTAATTTTATTTCTAAAAGCCCTTCGGGAAGGTTAGTTGGGACCGGAACAGCCGCCGTAAACACGTCTTTTGTGCCAGCCAGCCTTACAGGTATAGCCCTCTGCTCGCCGAACGCGATTGTAGAGGTCGCCGGAGGGGTTGGAGATTTAAAAGAGAGAAGCATCGTCATTCTTTGAACGGGTTTTAATATCATGCCCGTATAGAACGGGTCGGTTTTTGTCGCTTTCCCGTCCGGATATGTAACGGAAGATATGCCCGGCTCAATAACGGTGTTTGAAACCATTATTCCCCTTACCTGTTTTTTGTTTCCTATAACGCCCGTGCTGTCTTTCGCCCAAACGTCAAGAGTGTGCATTCCCTCGTTAGGGGTGGGAAGATAAAACTGGAAAGCGCCGTTACACGGGATTTCCGTGCCGGGAGCGCCGTTAAGCGAATAGAAGATTGAAGCTACGCCGTCATCGTCCGATACGGTTCCTTTTACGATAAGCCCTATGTCCCTGTCAAGAACGTTAAGAAGACCGGGTATAGGCGATATTATTGTTACTTCAGGCAAGTCCAAAACCGGCTCGAATTTGTATTTATTCCTTTCGACCGTTACGTTGCCGGAAATGTCAACCGCTCTAACTTCGACTTCGATTGTGTTCCCTTTAAATCCGCGCGCGTCCACGTCCGCCGACCACCAATGGTTTCCCGGAATCAGTTCAATTTCGCCCTGCTGGTTTGCGGCTTTCCATGTTACGGATTTTAACCCAACGGGGTGTCTCGCGTAACCGGCGATGCTGAATAATCCGTTTATGGACTTGTTCGGTTCGGGATACACGATTTTTACTTCAGGACCATGGTTATTTACAAATAAAAGGTGGGCGGCGGCTCCTACGCTGCCGTTTCCGTCTACCGCCTTAAACCATATAACGACCGGTCCGTCTTTAAATTGTTTTGTGTCAAGTTTTATATCCCACGCGCTTGAGCCAGTTACCCTGTTTTTATTTACGTTAAATTTTGAAGAAATATATTTTTCGCCGCCGTCAAGCGAATAACTGAAAACGGCGATTCCGTTGCCGTCCGCGACAGTGCCGCTCATGTGGATGGTTCCGGAAACAAGCGCGCCTACCGTGTGGCTTGTTACGAGAGTTTCAGGTTTTTTACGGTCCAACCGCCAGTAAATTGTCGAAATCTTTTTCTTTCTTTCTGGCACTTTAGCACCGCTCGGGTAAAAATCCGCGATGCCTGAAAGATCGTTTATGTCGGTTGACCACGCTTTTACGGTATAATCCCCGTCATGCCAAATATCGCCGTCCGAAGTGTCAAGAAAATATGACCAGTAATCAGTCCCGGACGCGGTTACGCGGACTATTTCTTCGCCTTTGCCGTCCGTTCCACGGTAAACGGCAATTTCAACCTGTTTAACGGCGTCGTCGTCAAAAGCAATGCCTACAATGTTCAAGTTGCCCGGCACGCTCATGTAAGGCAGGGGGTTAATTATTGTCGTACGAGGAAGATCGGACTCAGGATCGATATAAATATTGCCCGGTCCGGCAAAAGTAGAATTGCCCGCCCTGTCTTTCGCTTCCATGTAAAAATTATATCTACCTGGTTTTCTCTCAGAAATGTCAAAAGTATCCGTAAAGCCGGATGGGTCTTCTGAATACTTAGAGATATTGTCCTTTCTGCCGGCCGCCCAAATACTGCTGCCAAAAATTACTAGCAGTGCGAAAACAAAAAGACCTTTTACGTTCATTTCCTTCTCCTTTTTTCACTTTCGGCGGCTAAACAGAAAATTCAGCGTTAGAATGTGACAATAAATATAATTTTTGTAAAGATACAATTCTTTTATAATTATAATATGGTTTTTTAAATTTTGCATTAAAATTATAAAAAAAATTAATAATATTTTATTTTTCACTTGCCAAAAAAAAAACTTTTCTGTATAATCCTTAATCATGACAATTTTTCTTGTTAATTTTTTTTGGTAACATTCCGCCTTTGAGGGCGGTTTTTTTTTAAGTAAATTGGGAGGGTAGATGCTTAAGGGCAGGTCATTAATTGAACCAGAAGATTTCTCACTAAGTGAGATGGAATTCCTCTTTTCTCAGGCAGAGATAATCGAAAAAGATGAAAAATACCTAAGAGAAAGCCAAAAAGGGCGTCTTTTGGCGACTTTGTTCTTTGAACCAAGCACCAGAACGCGCCTAAGCTTTGAGGCGGCAATGCTCAGGCTCGGCGGAAGCTGTCTGGGGTTCGCGGAGCCGGGTTCCAGTTCGGCGGTCAAGGGCGAAAGTTTGGCGGATACAATCCGCATGGCGGCAAGTTACGCGGACGCGATTGTCATGCGGAACCCCAAGGAAGGCGCGGCTCTCCTTGCAAAACGTTATTCGGACGTTCCGGTTATAAACGCCGGGGACGGAGGGCATCATCACCCAACGCAGACCCTGACTGACCTTCTTACAATAAGGCAGTTGTTAGGCAAAATAGAAAATCTTACCGTGGGATTTTGCGGCGATTTAAAGTTCGGGCGCACTGTTCATTCTCTGGCTAAAGCCTTAGCCCGTTTTCCAAAGATAAAAATGATTTTTATATCGCCGCAGGAGCTAAATTTGCCGGAATATATCAAAAATATGTTAAAAAAACAAAATATTGGCTTTGAAGAGAGGGAAAACCTTGAAAAATCAATGCCGGAACTGGACGTGCTGTACATGACCCGCGTACAAAGGGAAAGGTTTTTTAACGAGGATGATTATATCCGCCTGAAAGACACTTATGTCCTTAACGCCGAAAAAATGACGGCAGGCAAGGAAAAAATGATTGTTTTACACCCGTTGCCGCGCGTGAACGAAATTTCCGTGGAAATTGATTCAGACCCGAGGGCGGCGTATTTTAAACAGGCGAAATACGGAATGTATGTCCGTATGGCGTTACTTTCTTCGGTTTTGGGGGCGGAAAATGTTAAATATTGACGAGATAAAAAACGGCATTGTTATTGACCACATTAAGGCGGGGCTTGGCATCCGTATTTTTAACTGGCTGAACCTTGATAAAGTTCCGTATAATGTCGCCTTTGTTACAAACGCCAATTCCCAATTGTACGGCAAAAAGGACATTATCAAAATTGACAATACAATATCGGTAAACTTTGATGTTTTAGGCTTAATCGATCCTAATATTACGGTAAGCATAATAGAAAACGAGAAAGTAACAAAAAAAATCAAGCTCCAGCTTCCGCAAAAGGTGGAAAACGTGCTTGTTTGTAAAAATCCGCGCTGTATCAGTTCCACTGAAAAATATCTGGCTCATGTTTTTTACTTGGAAAACCGCGACCAGCGCACGTACCGCTGTGAATACTGCGATGAGATTATCTCTGCCGGGGACTTTAAATAAATGGTATCTGCCATTAAAACGGCAGATACCATCACGATAAGCGACATTGCTTTGCAACGTCGCTTATCGTAGCGGTTTACGGGCGGTGGAACTGCCATACATTCCGACTAACCACTTACAAGTGGTCAGTCGGAACATCGTAAACCGCCATTATAATGGAAAGAGGATAATGTAAAATGTTTAATATGGATAGATTGTTTGACAGGGTAGCGGATAAAGGGCACGTTTGCGTTGGGTTGGACACGTCGGCTGATTATGTTCCCTCTTTGGAAAGGCGCAAGGCGGAAAACGACGCCGAGGCTGTGCTGGCTTTTAATAAATCGCTCATTGACGCGGTTCACGACGTGTCCGCCTGTTTTAAGGTGCAGATCGCTTATTACGAGGAAATGGGGCTTGCCGGACTGCGCGCCTATTCGGAAACGTTAAAATACATACGAAGCAAGGACTGTCTTGCCATAGCCGACATAAAACGCGGCGATATTGCCGATACCGCCCTCCGCTACGCAAAAGCCCACTTTTCAGGCGATTTTGAGGCTGATTTTGTTACTTTAAGCCCGTATATGGGCATGGATTCAATCGAGCCGTGGCTGAAAGAAGCTAAAAATTCCGGCAAGGGAGCTTTTGTTTTAATGCGGACAAGCAACGCCGGAATGAAAGACTTTGAGTATCTTGAAATTGGGGGCGGAAAACGTGTATACCATTCTGTAGGCGACAGATTATCGTCTCTTGAGGCGAATTGTACTGGAAAAAACGGCTACAGGCTTTTCGGCGTTGTAACAGGCTGTACGGAAAGCGATGAAGCGGCGCAAATCCGCAAATCCTACGGAGACCTTTTTTTCCTGATACCCGGGTACGGGGCGCAGGGAGGCAGCGCGTTAAACGCAAGTCTTTTATTAAAAGATGGAAACGGCGGAGTGGTAAACGCTTCAAGGTCGATTATTACCTCATGGCAAAAGGAAGCCGATAATGAAAAAGCGGATAACAGTTTTGCCGCCGGAAGCGCGCGCCGCGCCGTAATAAAAATGAGGGATGAAATTTTAAATGAGACAAGGAAATAAAAAATGAGCGCAAGCGTTTTATGCGAGCTTCAAAGAAACACGGTTATTACAAACGATTATTTTGTTCTTGAATTTAGCTGGGAAGGCCACGCCGTTAAAGCCGGACAGTTTTTTATGTTAAAACCGGCGTACAGCAGCGTGTTCTTGGCGCGCCCTATCAGTATTTTTGAATATAATCCCCAAAATAAAACGGTTAAATTTCTTATTTGTAAAAAAGGCAAAGGGACGGAAGAGCTTGCTTTTTTACATCCCGGGGACAAGGTTCGGCTGACAGGGCCTTTTGGAAATTGCTGGGCTGATTTTCTTCCCGAAAACGGAAAAGCCGCCCTTGTCGGCGGAAGCGCGGGCGTCGCTCCTCTTGCGGCGTTAGTCGCGGAAAAACCGAATTACTATTTTCATTTTTTTGCCGGTTTTAGAAAAGGCTTTAAAGAGAAAGAACACGAAAACGCGATTGTAGGCAGCGCGTTAAAAGCGGATAAATTTACAATTTCCGCGGAAGACGGAGGCAACGCCCTTAACGGCAGGATAGTCGATTTTATATTTTCACCGCAGGATTTTGACGTAATTCTTGGCTGCGGGCCTATGCCGATGATGAGCGCGTTAAAGAAAAAATGCGAAGAAAAAAACGTCCCGTGCTTTTTATCGATGGAAAGCCGTTTTGCCTGCGGAACGGGCGCATGCCTCGGCTGTACGATAATTACAGCTAACGGAAACCGCAGAGTTTGCAAAGACGGCCCTATTTTTTCCTCCCGTGAGGTGATTTTTAATGAGTGATTTTAATAACGGCGGACATGAAAACCAGTGCGATATGTCAGTTGACATAGCCGGAGTCAAATTAAGAAACCCCGTTATCGCCGCGTCGGGAACATTCGGCAAAGCGAGGGAGTATAACGGCATTTTTGACATATCGCTTCTTGGCGGAATATGCACAAAGGGGCTGACTCTTGTTCCGCGCGGCGGAAACAAAGGCGTGCGCGTCTGGGAAACTCCAAGCGGGTTAATTAATTCAATCGGGCTTGAAAATTCGGGGATTAATTCGTTTTTAGAAAACGATCTTGACTATATGAGGCGGCTTGGACCCGCGATAATTGCGAATCTTTCAGGCTCGTCATCAGATGAATATGTTCAAGGGGCGTTACTGCTTGACGAATCTTCCGTAGACATGATAGAACTGAACATTTCATGCCCGAATATTAAAGAAGGGGGGCTTACATTCGGACTTGACGCGGGAACCGCCGCCGCGCTTGTTATAGCAGTCCGCCGCGCCTGCCGGAATAAACCGCTCATGGTAAAACTTTCACCTAACTGCCCGTCTATCGCGTCTGTCGCCCTAGCCTGCGTTAACGCGGGCGCGGACGCGCTTTCGCTTGTAAACACGATCAGGGCTATGGCGATTGACGCCGAAAACCGCAAACCTGTTTTTGACAATATAATCGCCGGTCTTTCAGGGGCGGCGATTAAACCAATTGCCCTCCGCATGGTGTGGGAATTATATGACTCTTTAAAAGAAGTTAAAGCCGATGTCCCCATTGTGGGAATGGGCGGAATTTCCTGTACAAACGACGCGCTGGAATTTTTAATGGCAGGATCAAGCGCCGTTCAGGTAGGAACCGCGACTTTTACAAACCCCCACACAATGGTGGAAATTATCGACGGAATACGCAAATATATGACAGCTAACGAAATGGTAAAATTAAGCGATATATCAATCAGAGAAAAATGATAACAGCGAATGGTACGGAAAGATAGAAGAAGTTTGCCGCGAACCCGCTAAAAAAACGTCTGACCACTTATCAAGTGGTCAGATGACAGTACGAACGAACCACACGAACCAAGAGAGATTTGAGTTTACCACTAATAAACGTGTAAGACGAGAGTAAAGAGATTAGGAGATTTTTGTCCGTTATCTTATCGTGGATTTCTACATAAAGCCTTCGGACAAAAACCTCTAATTCTTATAGTTTTCACTACTCACATACCTGCAGTAAATCTCGCCGCTCTCTAGGTTCTCTCCCCGTTCGCGTATTTCGTAGTAGAAATTCTTACCTATAAACGAGTAAAATAAACTATGAGCAAAAAAAGTTTTTACACCGTTGTTTTTCAAGATGAAAAAATAATCGCGGTTAATAAGTCTTCCGGTATTTCCGTAGGCGGGGACAGGTGGGATGAATCCGCGGAAAGACTGGATAAACTCATTGAAAAAGACCTGCAAATTCCCAAAATATTTACGGTTCACAGAATAGACAAGGACACCTCCGGGCTTGTTGTTTTTGCGAAGGACGGCGAAACCCACAAAAAATTGTCATCAGCTTTTGAACAGCGTGATGTTAAAAAGCTTTATACCGCTATTGTTCACGGACAGCCGTCGTGGAAGGAAACAGCCTGCGATTTGGCGCTTGTTCCCAACGGCAATAAAAAACACATGACTATTATTGATAAATACCGGGGAAAAAAGTCTTTTACGCGGTTTATATGCGTAACAAGCGCCGCCCACTACAGTATTCTTCAGGCTTTTCCCGAAACAGGCAGGATTCACCAGATAAGGGCGCATTTAGCCGCGCTTGGGCATCCTGTCGTCTGCGACGAATTATACGGTAAAATGTCGCCCGTAAAACTGTCGTCTTTTAAACGCGCGTGGCGCGGCGACCCTTATGAGGAACGCCCCCTGCTTGCGAGGCTCGGACTGCACGCGCAGGAATTAACCCTGCCAAACGGGCTGGAATTGACAGCGCCGCTCCCCAAAGACATGGCAAGCCTTATAAACCAACTGGAAAAATACGCGTAAAAAAGAGGAAAACTCTCACTTGACATATTAAATAATATTTGGTACTATCTTAAAAGATTCAATATTATCTTTAGGAGGATAAAAATGAAGAAATTATTATTTAGTGTAATGTTGTTATTTGCGGCATCCTTTGTTTTTAGCCAACAGGCGCAGGCTCCGGCAGCAGCGAATGAAGACCCTGCCGCGTTAATACAGCAAAATGAAGATTTTTTTAATTCATTTCAACAGAGATTTCAAAATTTAAAAGCTTATGATTCAAGCAGGGCGTCAAGGGAAACATTAAAGCAAATGCAGGATATGCTGGATAGGCAAAAAAAACTTATTGAATTTAAAATGGATGAAATTTCAGTATTGGAAAGAGGCGGCAAGCCTATACCTGTAAAAGATTTATCCCAGCTTAAAGAATTAATGGACAGATACCAGCAAATGACTGTCGAGATGGCCAACTGGACCAACGGCAGAAAGTAACAGCTTTTTATTTGGTGTTTTTAAAGGGGGAGTAAAAAATGAAGAAGATAATATTTGTTGTAATGATGTTATTTGCAGCCGGTTTTGCTTTTAGCCAAGCAAGAACTGTAGTTGACCAAGAAGGTATAAGACCTCTAAGACCGGATGTTGGAGTTGGGCAATCGAGGGTGGACAGTCCGGGAGCGACAGTGGCGGAAGACCCTGAAATTCAAGAAAAGTTGAAAAAAAACGAAGATTATTATAATGAATTTCAAGATAAATTTAAGACTTTAAGAACTTTTAACAATACAAAACAACAAAGAGATGATTTTAAGGCAATGCAAGCTCTGGTAGATCGGCAAAAGAGACTGGTTGATTTTAAAATGGAAGAAATTCAAATAATGGAAAGAGCCGGTAAAACAGTGCCGATGAGTGATTTTACCCAGCTTAAAGATTTTATGAACAGATACCATCAAATGACAATTGATTTGAATAACTGGGTTAATAAAATCAAATAATTTATGCTTACAGGCAGAACCGCTCCCTGAATGCTTTGACAATCTAAGCGTCAACAGGGAGCGTTTTTTTTTGGTCTGCCTTTTTTCTTTGCAGAAGCCTTCCCCCTTTGTGTTCTTTGTTTATTAATCTTCGGGGAGATTTGTTGTTACATGACGCTGCTTAGAGTCTGTCATAATGTGGGCACATTATACTCGGACTTTACCGCGACTGCCTTAAAAATCGCATTTTCACGGCCTAAAGGCTGCGAAAATGCAAGGTCTGTGACTTTGTGGACGACACTACTTATTTAAAAAGGCTAAAGAGGCTGACCCGTGGTTAAAGTAGAGCAGAGCGTCGTCTGTTTTTATAATACAGCGTCCGGCTGGGTCAATTCCCTGAAAAACGCCTCGCGCCAGAATTTTTTCACTTTTTTTAGGCGAATCGTCATTGTTGTCAGCCTGCGGCCCGGCAGGTTCAAAAACAGCGGCTTTCGCGCCAATGCAGTCAGCTAACGAATTCCACTCCGCGGCAAGAGGCCGGTTTCCCTGCGAATACGCGGCGGTTGAGGCGAATGTTTTTTTTACATTGTCAATTTCTTCCAGTATTTTAATTAATACCTCGCGGCGTGAAACCTGCCGTTTTGTGATCTCGATGCAGTTTGCCGCCTTGCCTGAGGGGACGGGGTTATTCACGTTGACGCCTATTCCGCCGGTAAGCCATGTGATTAAATCGCCTTCGCCGCAGACCTCGGCCGTAATTCCGGCAATCTTCCGGCGGTCAATATAAACGTCATTAGGCCAGCGCAAAAAAGCGTTCTTGCCGCAGATTGACGATATGCTTCGCGTAACGGCAATTTGCAGAATAAGCGGCAGTTGGGTATATTCGGCTATTGTAAGGCGCGGACGCTCCAAAACGGAAAAGAAAAGCCCGCCTTGCCGCGATACCCATGTCCTGCCGTTCCTTCCCCTTCCTGCGCTTTGTTTTTCCGCCGTAAAAACGCTCCCGTTTTCCGCTCCGCGAAAAGCCGATTCCCTTGCCCTGTCCATTGTGCTTCCCGTGTTTTTATAATGATAAAATAAATTTTCTTTTTCGCCGAATTCCCACGGATACAGGAAATCTTTTTCTTTTTTAGGGTCAAGGCTGTAACCCGCTTCCCCTGTCTCTATGGAGTAGCCGGCTTGCGTAAGATACTGGACGTTTTTCCAAACCGCGACGCGGGAAATACCCATCTCTTTTGCAAGCGAACTGCCGCTTATAGGCGTTCCATGTTTTTCCCTTAACAGCGTAAGCAGATGAGCCTTGCTTGAAATTGTTTTTTTATTCATGCCGCCTTCCTTGCCTCCAGAGCTTTTGCCTTTAAAGCCGCTTTTTCAAAACTGAGCGAGATTAAAATAAAAGGAATCGTTTTAATTTTATGAAAACCGTCTTTGCCGCCGCGCGCTTTCCAAGCGGTATTTATGGAATTCCATATTTTAAAAATCTCGGGAATAAAACATAAAAATAATGACAGTATTTCCAGCCGTACAATTTCCCTTATTTCAAGCGGGCTTGTCGTGCGGAATAACAAGGCGGAAACCTGCACAATAAGCGCGAGGCGCAGAGTTATCTGCAAATACTCCATGTTGGGAATTAACACGGTAAAAAACTGATTTGCAGGCAATACTCCGTAGTTGTCAATAACGCTTGAGAATACGGACAGAGCGTACATAAGGAGCGCGTAATAAAAAACAGGTTTAAAGTCCGTTATTTGATCGTGTAACGATAAGCCGCAGACAAACGCTAAAAGCGAAGCGGATAGTATGCCGACGCCGAGCCAAAATGACGGCAGAAGCGCGCAAAAGACGGAAAGGGGCAGAAGAAAAAGCAGTTTTATTAACGCGGGAACTTTGTGCAAACGCCCCTTGTTTATTTTGTATTTGAATACCGCGTTACTTATACCCATAAAAGGTCTCCCAAATTTCGCGCCGCGTTTTTAAGCGGATGATGAATACCCCACGCTTCAAGATCGAGAGAAAGCGCGTCAGATGCGGTTCCGTCATAAACTTTCCTTCCCTTACATAATACAATAAAACGGTTGGAAAGGGCTAAACATTTTTCAAGTTCATGAGTTAGAATAATGACGGTTTTGCCGTCCGCGATTAATTTTTGAAAAAGCCTGTTTGCCTGCGCGACGCCGGGAAAGTCCATGTTGGCGTAAGGTTCGTCAAAAATGATAATTTGCGCGTCCATTGCCAGAACTCCGGCGCAGGCAAGCCGGCGTTTTTCGCCGCCTGAGAGCGAACGGGAAGGGAAGTCCGCCCGGCATTCAAGCCCTGTCTTCAAAAGGGATTCGTCAACTCGCGCTTTTATTTCATTTTTTGAAAGCTTCATGTTGCGCGGACCAAAAGCGACATCTTCTCTTGGAGTCTCACCAAGTATTTGAGAGTCAGGCTCCTGAAACACAAGCCCCACTTTTGAGTTTGTTTTAACAGAGCCGGAAGTAGGGTCTTCAAGCCCGACTATGATGGACATTAAAAGGCTTTTCCCCGATCCGTTCGCTCCGGCGATTATCGCGCACTCGCCGTTTTCGATTAAAAGCGAAATGTCAGATAACGCGTAAAAACTGCCGTCCCTAACCTGTTCGCTTTGAGATTTTTCCTCATAGACGGGAAATTTTTTTGTTACGTTAAAAACGTCTACTGCCTGCATTTTACCGTTGTTATTTTTCATTGTTTATGTGTCTTGCCGCCACCGGACGAAGCGCGAACCCAAGCGGAATACTGAACGCCAATTTTATTAAGTCGCCGATAATAAAAGGCGCTGTTCCGGCTAAGAACGCCGCCTTGAGCGTCATCGATTTTAAAAACATCATGTAGAGGGAACCGCACGCAAGAATGAGGGCAAACCCCAAAAAAGACGCGATACAAAGCCTTATGATTGGAACGGGACGGATTTTTTTTTCGCTAATTTTTGGAAGTCCGCAAACAAGCCCCGCGCACAAGCTTCCTGCAAAATAGCCTATTATGTATCCGCCAAGCGGAGTATAAAAAACCCCTATGCCTCCGGGAATAACAAACACAGGGATGCCGATAAGTCCGGCCCCGATTAGAATAAGCACGGCAATTCCGCCGTAGAAACTTCCAAGAACAGTGCCGGAAAGAACCACAAACATATTTTTAAGGACGATAGGCACGCCGATTGGGGTAGGAACTTGAAAAAAATTAGAGACGGCGATCATTGCCGCGAAAACGGCCGCGAAAACAAAACGGTTCCGCGCGGATTTATTAAACGCTTTCATTTGTAAACCTTTATGGGTTTAAGGTTAACGCAAAATTAGCTTTATTGTCAAGCGGCATTAAAACCGCGAACTACGATGGCTGATTTTTTATTATGAATCACACGAACAAGGAGCGAACCAAGAGAGCAAAGATATTTACTACAAATATATGAGTAGTAGAAAAAAAGGGTAAGGGGTATTTGTTTTAGGGCTGTGTATGAGTTTTACGATAAGACAGTAAGTCATATAGCCTTCCTTAAACCTTCGCTCTCGTTTAACGCTAATATATGTTTTTCACGTGCATCTATCTTTCTTCGTTCGCTCCCTGTTCGTGCGGTTCGTGGTTAAATTATTAAAAAATTTAACCACTAGTTTTCAGCAAATTAAGGTGATGCTACACTGCGTCCCTCTGTAAGTTTAATAAACGCTTTTTTAGGTTTATATTTTCTGTTAATAAGCAATGGGTAATCCGTCCTTCCCGATACAGGATGATCGTTAAGCCAGCTATGACCGTCGGCAATGCCCCATATCAATACCATGTCAAGTTTTCCCTCTTTATATTTTGTTTCAAACATATCAAAGAAAGCACGGTATGTGTCAGCCAAGTCCGAAAGGCGTTGATTAAGGTTTTCATCGGACATTGTTTTAGCACTACCTTCACCTTTAGCGTTGCTAAAAATAGAGAAGTCCAGTTCGCAAACCTGTACAATTAATTTTTTCCCGTCTTTTCTTTGTTTTGCGGAGAATCTGTCAATGCCGTCGCTGATTTGTGATACAGGATGATCGTAAAGCCTGAAATGCCCCTGAAAACCAACGCCGTCAATAGGAGCTTCATTGTCAATTAAATAATTTACTAATTCCTCAAACATGTCTATTTTGCTTTTTTTACCTGCTGCTACATCGTCCGGGAATGCTCTTTCAATGCCAAAATCTGTTAAAAAAAGTTTAACATTCTGTCCGCCATTTTCATTAGCATATTTACGCGCCCATTGGAAAGCTTTTAACACATATTCATAACGATTTATTCCGGTAAGCCCGGCATCTTCCATTATTTTTGTGTAATTGGAATCTTTTCGTGCGCCGCCGTTACTGCGATCATCTTGATCAACTACTTCATTGCATACATCCCATGAATCAATCTTGCCGTCATATTTTTGAAAAACTGTCTTTATATGATTTTCCATGCGTCCATAGAGTTGTTCCTTTGTCGCTCTGCCTTGCCCGCCTGCTCCCTGAAAAAACCATGAAGGCGTTTGAGCGTGCCATATAAGCACGTGCCCTCGGATTTTTTTGTTGTTCGCTTCGGCGTAACTGACAAGCGCGTCGGCGTTTGTCCATTTATATTGGCCTCCTTCAGACGAAGGCATAAGATTATCCGGTTTCATTTCATTTTCCGCTACCACTACGTTAAAATGTTTAAGAAACTGGTTCTGCGAACTGCTTGCATTAAGCGCGTTGTTTTGTCCTGTTCCGCCGTTGGTATTTCCCCCGGGAACGGCGACTCCAAGCGGAAATGGCCATAATTTATAGAGATTTTCTCCATCATAATCAAAGGACGGGTCCAAAACTTCCGATTCCTGTCCTTTTTCCGGTTCACATGCGATTAACCCCAACATCAAACTAACCAACACAAAAACAATAGCTTTCTTTATCATAAATACCCCCGTAAAAAGCATTATACCATAAAAATAAAAAAAATCAATTTATTTAAACCAAAGGCGTGTTTTTTTATGGTATAATAACCTTATGAATAACATACAAATTAACTTTATTAACACTCAAAAGACTGTAACCTGCCCTTACAACACAATGGCTTCAACTCTTGTTGAGCATTTTGGCTTTCCTCCTGAGAAAATTGCGGCAATAAGGGAAAATAACGAAATACGCCCTCTTGGATCGTCTTTCCTTGTGAACGCGTCGGTGGAACCTGTTCTTCTTGATTCCCGCGAAGGCGTTATGATTTACCGCCGCACCCTTTCTTTTGTTCTTGCGATTGCGGCGCAGAAAGTATACCCAAATGACGGCGTTTATGTAGGGCATTCGCTGGGATACAGTTATTATTATACTTTAAGCTCAGGCGGCAAGCCGAAAGAAAGCGATATTAAAGAGCTTGAAAATGAAATGCGCGCCCTTATAAAAGAAAATCTCCCGATAACGTATAAATATCTTTCTTATGAAGAGGCAATACAGTTATTTAAAAAAAATAATCAAACGGACACGGCCCTGCTTCTGGAACATAGAAGTTCCCCGCTTATCAGAGTAAATGAATGCATGGATTACATGGACATTTATGTTCAGCCGCTTCTTCCGCGAACCGGCCTTCTTAACGTTTTTGAACTTATGCCGTATCAGGACGGTTTTTTACTGCGTTTTCCCGCCACCGGCAGAGGAGAAGAACTTGAACCTTTTACCGACGAGCCTCATCTTTTTCAGGTTTACAGCGATTATAAAAAATGGGGGAAAATTGTCGGCGTGCGCGTTGTCGGGGAATTAAACACCCGTATAGCGAACAGGAATTTTCAGGAATATATCAGAATAGCTGAAACGCATCAGGAGAGGAGGATAGGGGATATCGCCCGCCTTATTTGTGAAAAACGCGATAATGTCAAAATGATACTTATTGCCGGCCCTTCCAGTTCCGGAAAAACGACAAGCGCAAAACGGCTGGAAATTGAGCTGATGGTGTCCGGCATAAAGCCAATCGCCATCAGCCTTGACGATTATTACAAGGGGACGGCTGATACGCCGAAAGATGAAAAGGGCGAACCGGATTACGAATGTTTGGAAGCCCTTGACGTGGAGTTTTTAAATAAGCAGTTGCAAGCCCTCTACCGGGGCGAGGAAATAACGCTTCCCGTTTATGATTTTAAAACCGGCACGCGCAAAGAAGGCGGCGGCAAAAAAATAAAACTTGAAAGCAATAATGTTTTAATTGTCGAAGGCATTCACGGCCTTAATGACGCGCTTACTTACAGTATTGACAGAAAAACAAAATTTAAAATTTATATTTCAGCGTTGACGCAGTTAAACCTTGATGATCATAACCGCATACCAACAAGCGATAACAGGCTTTTAAGGCGTATGGTGCGCGATTCCCAATACAGGGGAATGCAGGCGGCAGGCACTATTAAAATGTGGCCAAAAGTGCAGTTGGGGGAGCGCAAGCATATTTTCCCGTTCCAAGCTTCGGCGGACGCGGCGTTTAATTCCGCGCTTGATTACGAGCTTTCAGTTTTAAAATACTACGCCGACCCGCTGTTACGCGTAATTAAACCGGGAATGACCGAATACGCCGAGGCGGTAAGACTGCTTGCCTTCCTTGAAAACTTTATACCAATTCCGCCCCAGTATGTGCCGGGGACGAGCATCCTGCGCGAGTTTATCGGCGGAAGCGAGTTTAAATACTGAGTAAACGCCATTAAAACGGCGTTTACTCAAACGTTAAGCGACATTGAAACATCGCTTAACGCGGCGGTTTACGGGCGTCTGACCGCTAAAAATACAAATATAATTTATACAATGGTTTTTTGTTAATAGTATTTTTAGCGGTCAGACGCCCGACATTCTGCCCTTGGCAGAACGTCGTAAACCGCCATTGGGAGAGATATAAGGGAACCTCTAAAAACCTCGGTTAGGTTTTCAGAGGTTCACATAAAATATTTTAAAGCCCTAAGGCGATGCAAATTTTACTTTTAAAATCTTTTTCTGATATTTTATTTTTCAGGTAGTCCGTGATTATTTGCTGAATAACCGGCGGAAAACTATTCCAGTAGCGTTCCGGCCACGCGCCCATTTCTTCGCGCAGGTTTTTGTCCACCGATTCCTGCATTTCGCCGTGGGAGAAGGAGATAAATTGTTCGATCATGGAAAGAAGCACGTCGGGCGGCAATCCGCCGCCTGATTTTTTGCCTGCCGCGTCGGGCAGCCACGCTTGGCACAATTCTTCTCTTTGTTTGTCGTTAAGTTCGGGGGCGTGTTCTTTCAGCATTTTTAAAATCATTTCCTGAACGGAATTTCTCATGCCTTCAAGACTGCCGCCTACGCTTGCGTTAATTTTCTCGGTTATTTCTTTAGTCATTCTTTGCGGGTCGGGCATATTGCCCACCGTGTTAAAAAGCGTTAAATCGCGCTTGCGGCGGGAAACTGCTTCCGCCAACGCTTCTATTGTAGCGGCGTCGCTTTTGTTAAGAATATAATCTAACGCTTGTAACAGTCCGGGGTCTGCCATGGGACAGTTTAGACTTTCTTGGTGATAAAGTCGCTTTTAAGACACCTTGTGCAGATTTTAAGTTTTGCCGTAGTGCCGCCTAATTCGGTCTTTACGTTTACCAGATTGGGTTTCCATGTTCTTCGGGTGCGGTTTTTGGCATGGCTTACTTTATTGCCGGTGACTGTATGTTTTCCGCAAATATCACAAGTCCGTGACATATAATCCTTCCTTAAAAAAGCCCTATAAAGGGCGTAAATAAACGGCAATAAAAGCCGCATTTTGCCATATCCGCCGTTTTTTCCAGCGGATACTAAAATATAACAAAACCTGAGAATAATGTAAAGCCCCGAAATTGACAAATTTGACTCGAATTTACGCCGCTTTTTGCTTATAAAGATGTTTCTGAAACTCTATAAACAAACGGCTGATATTTGCCGTATTTCCCAAAATTTCTTTAGCGTCTTCTAAAGATTGGTACTTGTTTGCCAGCAGAATTGGAAGTTTTTCCTGATCCAGTTCGTCTACGCCCGTCTCAATGTACTTAGCCAGTACAAATGAGATAAACTCCTTTTCCTTGTCATTTAGCGGCGCAAAAATATCCGCTTCGGCGGCTTTGGCTCTCGCTTCTCTGGTCATTGAAACATAGTCGCCGTTGAAAACATATTCCAGTACGTCGTACAAGTCGCTTTTTTCCATATTTACCAATTTTTGCAAGGTCAGCAAGTCCGATTTTGGAAAACCCGCTTCTTCCAACTTTTCCAGCAATGTTTTTCTAGTTTGCGGATTGCTCCAAAGCTTTCGCAAGTTTTCTTCGTCTTTAAAAAGTTTAGGCAGTTCGCCGAAAAGGGCGCTTAAAAATTCCTGCGCCGAAATCGGTTTGCCGTCAGCGTTCCAAAAGGAAGTGGAAATCATATATTGAATTTCCCGTTCTTTGCCGTCTCGCAGTTTTACTTTTATTTTTTGTTTTGGTTCTCTTTCCGTTTTTGGTTCTGTTTGCGTTTTTTGATCTTTTGTTTCGTAAGAAGGAGGTTGTTCGTTTGTACCTTCCGGCTCAATCGGTTCTCCGTTCCATTCGGGATCGCTGAAATTCTTGTAAGCGTCCGTAAAGTCGTATATGGTGAAAAATTTTTTTCCGTCAAAAAGACGGGTTCCTCGCCCGATAATCTGTTTAAATTCAATCATTGAATTGACGGGACGGAACAGAACGATGTTTCGTATGTTTCTAGCGTCCACTCCTGTTGAAAGTTTTTGCGATGTTGTAAGGATAGTCGGGAGCGTTCTTTCATTATCTTGAAAATTCTCTAAAGACTGTTCTCCTTCTTTTCCGTCGTTAGCTGTAACACGGACGCAATAAAACGGGTCTTTGTTTTCTGCGTTTTGATTTATCAAATCCCTTATTAACGCGGCGTGTCCCTGATTGGCGCAGAAAACAATCGCCTTTTCGCTCTGGTCGGCTTCGCTTAAAAATATTTTTACCCGTTTTTCTTCCCTCTCCGTAATTTCAATAGCGTGATTGTTAACCCCATATTTACCATTAACTATAAAAGCGGTATTATCACCTGAACCCCATTTAGCGCCATCTTTGCCAATCAATATCAATTTTTCAGAGAAGATGTAATCGTTAATATAGCTTAATATCCCTGTTGCTCCATAGTATGGAAAATCTCCTTCAACACGATTGCACTTAGTGATTGGCTTTCTAAGACTATCAAGTATATCGCACATCTCCCCTAATTTCTTCACTTCCCAATCTTTTTTCATATCACACATCATCCATTTTTGATATTCTAAATATTTTTCTAATTGACTTTTTTCGTGTGGTTCGTGGTAAATTTCTTCTCTCATTCGCGTGGTTCGCGGTAAAAATTCTTCTTTAGTTGGCAGATGCCATAATTTTAAAACTTTCCCATAAATTATCCGTTACAGGCGGGTCTGCCGTTACGCGAACTATTACGCCGTTGTCCAAAGGGTCGGGAAAGGAAAGCGACCTCGCGTGAAGGCGGATGCCGCCGCCTTTTTCACTGCGTTTCGCCCCGTATTTAAGGTCGCCTTTTATGTGAAGCCCCTCGGCGGCAAATTGCGAGCGTATTTGATGATGCCTGCCTGAAAGCAGATGTATTTCCACAAAAAGATAATTTTGCCCTTCGCCGGTTATTCTGTAGCGAAGAGACGCTTTTTTACCGGCGGAACCTTCCCTGTTACGCGCTATAGATTTATTTTTTCCGGGTACGGTTTCTATCCAGTGGACAAGCTCTCCGCTTTCAGGCAGGGGGCGGGAAGGCTTTTCTATCACAGCCCAGTAAGTTTTTTCAACGGGGGAGGGCAGGGCGGCTTCTCCTGCAAAGGCGGCGTTTAAAAAGGAAAGCGCGTTCTTAGTCAGGGCAAAAAGAGCGCATCCCGTTACGGGAACGTCAAGACGGTGGACGGCTTCGAGTAATTCGATGTTTTCACCTAATACAGCTTTAAGCTCTTTTGGCAAATCAATCATGCCGCCTGACGCCCCCTCGACCGCTTCGCCCGCCAATTTGTTCACGGCGACGCACGCGCGGCTTTGGTAAAGGACGCGGGATTTTACCGGCAACGGAGGTTTATTCTCCATCTGCCATCCCCATTTTTAATTTTTCATAAATTATTTTTTGAACCGCGTCCAGCAGTCTTTCGCGTGAAAGCCTTCCGTCTTCAAGCGCGGCAACAAACGCCTGATGGGTTTTTTGCAAATTGGCGGGCCAGACAAGAATCATATCCGATCCCGCGGCGACGGAAAGAACCGCCGCTTCTTCGGGACTGGCATTGCCGGCCGCCGCCATTATAAAATCATCGCTGATAATAATTCCGTCAAAACCTAAATCTTCCATAAGCCATTTTCCCATAACGGTTGGCGAAAGGCTTGCTATCTTGTCGTCAACCGCGGGAGCGAGAGTGTGAGCCGCCATTATCGCTCTTGCCCCGTTTTTTATAACGGAGGCAAAAGGCGCGACCAGACTGTCCAAAGCCGCTTTGTCAATATTAAGCACGGACGGGGAATGATGGGGATCGGGTCCCGCGCTTGCTGGAAAATGCTTGACTACGCACAAAACCCCGGCTTGCTCCATTCCTCGGATAAACGCTTCGGCGGCTTGCGCGGTAAAAACAGGGTCGGGCCCGTAAGAGCGTCTTGCCAAAAAAACGCGGTTGTCTTCAAAAAGATACTCCGCTACAGGGGCGAAATTCATGTTAAGGCCCAAATTATTTATTTCGCGTCCTGCCTTTAAACTGTCTGCTTCTATTTTTGCAATCGCGGCCTGCCTGCCATGTTCTTGAGCGACTTCCCAATATGAGGACGCCGCCGGCAAATCAGCGACTCCGCGCCTGAAACGGTTTACGCCTCCGCCTTCATGATCCACGGCAAAAAAAGGAGGGATATTTGATTCATTTTTGATTAGCGATTTAATTTGGGCGAGACGCTCCTGAATAGCGGCGTTATCGGTATTAAGGTTGTATCTGAACAGCATTATTCCGCCTGCGGGTATCGCGGTAAAAAGTTCGATCATATTGTCTGACAGGCCTTCCGCGCCGTCTATTCCGCTTATGAGTATCTGCGCGGACAGAAGCCTGTTGTCCATTGAGGAGGCTGTTTCCAACGCCTTTGCGCGAAGCGGATCAATTACGGCGTTTTTATTCTCTGTTTGAGTTAAAACGCGCCCAAAACAGGAAGTTAAGAAAAAAATCAGTAAAATACCGCCTAAAAACCGCATAAATCAGTATATATCAAATTATTTGGGGGTGTCCAATACCGCAAATCGCAAAATAAGGGGAAGAAATTTACCACGAACCGCACGAACCAAGAAAAATAAGAAAAATAAGAGAAAACTGCAGGGATTAGCGTTAGAGATAGCGAAGGATCAGAGGTTTTTGTACTAAGGTTTGGCGTAGGATCGATAAAATAACGGACAAAACTTCCTGATCCATCTCTTTCACTAAACGCATGTTTGCAGTAAATTTCGCCGCTTTAGGTTTGTTCCCTGTTCGTGCGTTTCATGGTCAAAAATTCTTCGATTTATATAGTTTGTGGTTAATATTTTTACCCTATTGACATTTTTTTCCTTTATCTGTAATTTATTAATATTAACTAAGGAGAACGAAAATAATGATGGGTTTTTTGAAAAGTATTGTAGACAGTTTTGGCATACTGAATATGACGCCGCAGCAGGGAATAATGATAATTATTGCGTTGTTTTTTTTATACCTTTCTGTAGCTAAAAAAATTGAACCGCTTCTTTTGCTTGGGCTGGCGTTTGGAATGCTGATCGCCAATCTTCCCAGTTCAGTTACAATGGGCGTGGATTTAAATAATGTTTCAGAGGATGTAAGGAGGGCGGCAAATGCGGCTCCTCTTTCTTCGTATTATGTTAATCCGGTAAGCGGCAATCCCGGGCTTTTGAATATCATTTACAAAGGTATAAGGCTGGTTGTTTTTCCGCCGATGATTTTCCTTTGCATAGGAAGCATGACGGATTTCGGACCGCTTATCGCTTCTCCTAAAAGCTTTCTTATCGGTCTTGGCGCGCAGTTTGGTATATTCGTATCCATGGGAATTTCCTACATGGCTGGAAAATATCTTTCACCGTATATCCCCGGCTTGGAAGAGTTTAAGATTTGGGAATGCGCCGCTATCGGCATAATCGGGGGCGCGGACGGTCCTACCGCCGTATATACCTCAATAATGCTCGCGCCTAAATTATTACCGGCGATTAGTATAGCCGCCTTCTCATACATGGCGCTTGTTCCTTTTATCCAGCCGCCTTTTATGAGGCTTCTTACAACTAAAAAAGAACGAGTAATTGTAATGCCCGAACCCAAAGCGGTTACGCAAAGCCAAAAGATAATGTTTCCGATTATATTGGCAATCGTCGTATTATTGCTGATTCCGGCCGCCGGCGCGCTAATCGCAATGTTATGCCTTGGAAACCTGATTAAGGAAAGCGGCGCGGTAGACCGTATCGCAAGGGCGCTTCAAGGCGACTTTTTAAGTATCGTTACTCTTTTTGTAGGGTTTTCAATCGGTTCTTCAGCCACAGCGGAAATCTTCCTTACGTTCCAGACAATTATTATTCTTCTCTGCGGCGTTATAGCGTTCGCTTTTGGAACGGTCGGAGGCATTGTTATCGCAAAGATTCTTAATGTAATAACAGGCGGAAAAGTTAATCCGCTTATCGGCAACGCCGGCGTTTCAGCAATGCCTATGGCGGCGCGTATTTCCCAGAAGATGGGCATAAAGTACAATCCCGACAATTACCTTTTAATGCACGCGATGGGGCCGCTTGTTTCCGGCGTAATTGGTTCAGCTATCTGTTCCGGCATATTTATTACATACTTTGTGCCGTTAATGAATATGGCCAAATAAAAAGTATACGCCATTAAAACGGCGTATACTTTTTCGATAAGCGACATAGCACTGCAAAGCAGTGCTTTAAACGTCGCTTATCGAAGCGGTTTACGGTCTGACCACTTGTGGTCAGACGTACATTCCAACTGACCGCTTGCAAGTGGTCAATCGGAACGTCGTAAACCGCCATAGTGTAAAAAGCGGGTCTTAATGATCCGCTTTTTTTTAAGCAATTCGGCGTAGCCGGATTGCTTAGGAGCTTTGCCAAATGGAAAATCTATTCTAGGTCGCTTCTTGTTCGCGTGGTTCGCGGCAATCTCGCCCTAGGTGAAGTGCAAGCCGATCTGTTTTATGAGGACGCTAAAGGCATCGCTCTTGAAGGGCAGGCGCTCATACAGAGAATTATCAACTGGGCGGTAGAGCTTAACGGCTATGGCAATGTGGTCCCTCCGCTTGCCGACGTTGATACCGAGCGTAAAGCCAGTTTTGATCAGGTTATGAAGGCAATAGATCACGGCGTCGCCGTTTCCCGTGACGCCATGTACGACCGCTACGGCTTACCACGCCCGCGCGATGAAGAGGACACTTTTATAAAAGAAACTCCCGCAAGTCTTGCCCTGTCGGATTCAAACAAAAATGAGGACAGTAAAAAAAAAGCCCATCTGACAAAACCGCTAATACGGATTATGTAGCACTGGAACATTCACGGCTTGCCGAATTAGACGGACTTGCCAACGCCGCTCAAAAACGGATAAGCAAACGAATCTCCAATACTCTCACAAATTATTTAAACAGCCTTTCTAAGACAGACACTCCGCCGTCAAAAGATCAAGTTGATGAGCCGTATCTGCCGGATATCGATCCTGATTTTGTACGAGAAACGCAAATACTTATCA
>Ga0268262_10001747_pt1 | contig 26192 bp, 26 predicted proteins | sample TergutNc150P3_FD_190354 | JGI IMG/M metagenome (GOLD analysis project Ga0268262, IMG submission 190354) | Nasutitermes corniger P3 segment gut microbial community from laboratory colony in Florida, USA - Nc150 P3 (SPAdes) (version 2) | ecosystem: Host-associated > Arthropoda: Insects >... | reverse complement strand
ATATTTCAGACTTTGGAATGTTTTACAGTTTATATAAAACAGAATTCTTAAAAATCGCTATCAAAACTTGCGGAGTTTTCCAAAATATTTTGAGCGACTATTCAATTATTGCGTATATGGCTAAAGCAGGAAAAATTATTCCTGAAAACAAATCGGTAATATACAGATATATACCTCGTCCAGAAACAGGATACGAACATCTTAAACATATATCAAAACAACTTGTTGGCGACGAAAGTAATATATATTTGTGGAATCTTGTTTGTACGGCAGAATTATATAATTTAGCATTATTAATGAAACAACAGGATAATGCGACTAATATTTTTGAGAATGAAATACTGGAAATAATTTTACAAAACAAATATAGTCCGCAAGAGGTACATGAAGCGCTTAATGGTAAATTATCTATGCTTGTAAAAGGTAAAGAATATATTTTAGATGACATTAATAATTTTATTAATAAAAAATATATAAAAAGGAAAAAAAAGTTGAATTTGACTTTTAAAAAAATAATAAAATATATTTTACCATATGGTCTTGTAAAATATTTACAAAGGGGAAAATAATTATTATACCGAAACTTTTAACAACAACAGGATATGGTAATACAGGCAGTTCCGCCGTAACAAACATACTGGAAGAATTTGAGCCTGTAAAAGGCTATAGTAATGCTGAGTTTACTTTTGCCCATGAGCCTGACGGTATTGCTGACCTTGAAAACAGTCTTCTGGAAGGTCATCGTTTAAAAACAGATCTTGCTGTTAAACGATTTCTAAAATTAGCACATAACCTTTCCTTTGAAGGTCATTATAAAAATTATTTTAATGGAAAATTTGAAGAGCTGACAGGAGAATATATCAATTCAATTATTTCCTGCGAATGGGATGGATGGTGGCATCGTGTTGATGAAACTAAAAATATTTCAAAAAAACAAAGAAAAATAATAAATATATTAAATGAAATATATCCTCTTTATCTTAATGATAATACTTCTTATGGATTATATGAACCTGATAATTGGAAACCTGTATATTGTCCTTTATCAAAAGAGTACTATTCAAATTTACACGGTATAGAAAAGAAAAATGACTTTCTTGAAAAAACAAGAAATTACACCGAAAAGCTTTTAACAGAAACTTGTATCAAAGATAAAAAATATAAATATGTTCTTTTGGATCAGGCTGTCCCACCGATTTCTTTTTCTCAGTATCTGCGATACTTTAACTTACCCAAAGTTATTATTGTAGATCGAGATCCACGAGATTTATATATTATGAATAAAGTTTTCTGGGGAAGCGGTTATGTTCCCTCAATTGATATAAATTTATTTATAAAATGGTATTCACAAACACGTCAGTCCAGAAAAACAGAATTATCTGATTCAACAAGAATAAAAACAGGCGAAGTTTTATTTACACAATTTGAATCACTTATTTATGAATATGATAATTCTGTTGAGAAAATTATGAATTATACAGGATTATCTGCAAGTGAACATGTAAAAAAGTTAAAATGTTTTAATCCTGAATTATCTATAAAAAATACGCAAGTATATGTAAATTATCCTGAATTACAACATAACATAAATTTGATTGAAAATCATTTAGGAGAATATTGTTATAATTTTCCATATATAAAGAAAAAAGATGATGTAAAACATTTCTACATGGATGAAATAAATCAAAAATTTGAAAAAATGAAAAAAGAAGAAAAATTATTAAAAGAATCAAGAAAATATGTTAATAAAATTATATTTAAAGTTACTAAATTTTATTTAGATATTCATGCACCAAATAGAAAAAGAAATATTTATTCCTTAATTAAATTATGTATTAAATTAGCTATATGTCCTTTTGAGATGTTATCTAATTTATTTTATTATAGCAAATAAATATATACAAGAAACAATAATATGCTTCCTTTTTTTTCAATAATAATTCCTGCCTATAATGTTGAAAATTATATTGGAAGGGCGATAACTTCTATTTTAAATCAATCTTTTAAGGATTATGAAATAATTATCGTTAATGATGGTTCTGTTGATAAAACAATGGATATTATTAATGAATATGCAAAAAATAATAAAAAAATAAATATTGTGAATCATATAAAAAATGAATCGCAGCATGTTGCCCGTATAGATGGTATTGCAGCTTCAAGTGGACAATATATTGCGTTTCTTGACGCGGATGACTGGTATAATGATCATGCCCTTACTATTTTATTTAATGAAATACAAATAAATCCCGAAAATGATTTTTATGAATTTGGATATATCTTAAATCCAACCGGTGAAGTTGTATTACCTTCTTTTCAAGGAGAAGACAGATTTACCGCATATTTCAGAAAAGAAAAATATCCTGTGTATACTTTGTGGAATAAAGTTTACAATGCTATATTCTTAAAAAAAACAGTTGAATCTCTTGAACGAACATATATAAATATCGCTGAAGATATGTATACGTCTATAGTAATTTCATATTATGCAAAAAAAATTTACATAATAAATAAAATTATAATTAATTATTCAGTTGGTACAGGAATATCAACAACATATAAAGATTACAATCAAACGTTGAATTTTCTAAATTCTGTAAAAAAATCAATTATGCATATTCAAAAATTTTTAGAAAAAACAGAACAGAATATTAATCTTGATAATTTAAATTATCGTTTTTTATCAAATACAATAAATTGGTATATTAATACACAAAAGAATATAGAAGACAAAGAAAAATTATTTTTACAACTTCCTGATTTCTTTGATATTAAAATCATAATGAAGTATTTATTTAGTCGTGAAGAATCATATTATAAATCAAGTATAATTTCTATTTCCAAAGAATACAAACTTGGGAAAATATTATTATATCCATTGCGAAAAATAAAACAATATTTAAATGTTAATCGTAAGAATATTAAGAAAAATATATAAAATACCTAAAGCTGGTATTTATACTTTATTATTAACAATTCTTTTTATTTACTGTAGTATAAGCAAACGTAAAAATATTAATAATAATGAAAATAATGAAAAATCTATATTATTTATTGCCGGTTTTGGTAAATATGGCGGTACAAGAACTTATGTGGAAGATTTATTAGCAAAATTAGAAAAAAATAATTATAAGATCCATATTATTTTTAATAAAAACAATATCAACGCAGAAGGACTTAATTTAATAAAAAGTGAAAAAATGAAATATAATATATATAATTATTCATTTAATAATCTTTTTTATATGCTTGTTTCAATAACTTACTTTTACAAACTAATTAATAAAAAAAATATAAATACAACAATTATTTCTGAAGGAGATTGTGGATATTATATTCCTTGTATTCTTTTAAAAACCCAGAATATATTGATTGAACATACAATACCAGGGAAAATTGATCGTTATAGACAGAGAATGATAAATAAAATCAAGAGTAATTCAAAAATAGTTTGTGTTTCTAATTTTCAAAAAAATGTTATTATTGAAAATTGGGGAAAACATCTGATTAATTATTGTTCAGTAGTTTACAATTCAAGCAGTTATAATTCTGCTTTCTTAATTAAGAACAAATTCAATACAAAAAAAAAGAAGATAATAACCGTTGCACATTTTATTTACTATAAAAATCCCGATATGTGGTTATCAATAGCAAGAAAACTTACAGAAAAATATTCGGAACTGGAATTTATATGGATTGGCGACGGAGATGAATTAATGTCTTATAAAAACATTATTGGTGAAAATAATGCTATAAAGCTCCTTGGTTATTGTAATCATGACCAAATCAAAGAAGAATATGAAAACGCATTTTTATATTTAGCTTTAAGTAAAATAGAGAGTCTTGGTATAGCTGTAATTGACGCTTTGTATGCCGGTCTTCCGGCAATTGTATTAAATACCGGAGGTTTGCCGGAGGTTGTAGATTCCGAAAAATGCGGATATGTTGTAAATTCTGAAGATGAGGCGATTGAAAAAATTGAAGTTTTGTTAAAAGACGAGGAACTATATCAAAATATGAAAAGGAGTGCATTGGAAAGATATAATATGTTATTTACAAAAGAAGAATGGGAGAAAAATATTATTTCTTTAATAGGATGTGTTTAATGGAAAATACTGAAAAAATAAAAAAATTGGAAGAACTAGAAGAAGAGTTATCTTCCTCTATTGAGGATGATATTTTACCTCCTTCGGACATAGTAGCTTTTAATGAGTTACGTTCTTGCGCCGATTTATTTAGAATGTACGAAAAGAAGCAGCTTCAAATCCAACCTGATTTTCAAAGAAATTTTGTTTGGAAGCCTCCTGAGCAAGCTCGTTTTATTGACAGTTTGATTAAACAATTGCCTATACCAAGTCTTTGTATTGGACTGGATTACAAAACAGAAAAGCGTATTGTTATTGATGGTCTCCAACGAATTTCAACAATTGTAAGATTCATAGAAGAAGATAAATGGCGGTTATCCAGATTATCCGATATTGATGAACAAATTTCAGGAAAGTCAGTCTATGAAATAAAACAAGAATCTAACAATTTATACGAAAGAGTAGAAAATTTTACAATTCCTGTAACTGTTTTAAGATGCGACTTCTCAAAGCGAAATCATATGGATTATTTATTTACGATTTTCCATAGATTAAATAAGGGAGGACAAAAGTTAAACAATCAAGAAATTCGCAATTGTATATATAATGGTAATTTTAATAATCTTTTAAGAGAAATTGCAAAAAGTGAGCAATGGATAACTGCTTTTGGTAAAACTCCCGCTATTGATAGATTTGGTAATGAAGAAATCATTCTAAGAACTTTTGCTTTTATCGATAAATTAAATGAATATACAGGAAACCTTGCAAGATTTCTAAACCACTATATGGAAGAAAAACAAAATATGACTGATGATGAAATAGACGAGAAACGCAGAATCTTATTTGCTTCGCTTTCATTTATCAATGAAAAAATAAATAAATCAGAAACGGTTCGAGCCTTGGGTAAAACATTACAAGAAGGTTTATTGGTAGGAATATCACAAAATATTTCTAAATTAACTAACAAGTCAACAGAAGAAGCACAATTAATGTATGAAAATTTTATAAAAGATGCTGAATTTAGCGAAGAAAATATTAGGCAAGGATTGTCAGTAAAAGATAAAGTACAATCACGATTAAGAAAATCCATATCCATCTTTAGTGTATGACTGTAAATAATGCAGACATATTAAAAATTGTTACGGATATAGAAGCGGAATATATAAAAAATCTTCCGCCGCCTTATGATGTTTTATATTCAAAATTAGCAGTAATGGAATTTTGCGGATGGATAGAACAAACTTTCGACGATATTCTTAAAAACTACATTAATAATAAATTACAGCTTCAAACCAATAAAAATTATATAGAAAAAGAAATTATCAGGCGAAATAGTAATTTTAATTATGACAACAATTTTAGAAAAATGCTTTTAAATATAATCGGTATAAAAAATCTTGAGAAATTTGAATATGACTTAGAAAACAAAGGCGCGTTAGTTTCACAATTAGTACCTATTTTAGGAAGATATGCAACAGAAAGGAATGATGCAGCGCACACTTGTACGCCAAGAACGACAAAAACTTATCAAACCCCCTCTGTTGTACTTTCAGACATAAAAACCATTACACATATTTTTATAGAAATAGAGCTGGAAATAATGAATTACTAACTTTATTACTTTAACTTTCCATATTTGTTCAATCTTTCTGCAATAAAAACATATATAGATTTCAGGAATAAATTCTAAGCTAGTAATAAAGAATATACCGATTTATAGTTTCCAGAACAAAAAAATACTTAATATTTTTAGGAAATCATAAGTATGAGTGCACAATTTGAAAAATTAAACCTTTTTGTCCCCGGCAGGCTGTGTCTTTTCGGAGAGCATAGCGACTGGGCGGGGCTTCACAGAATTATCAATGCCGATATTGTACCCGGCGCCGCGCTCGTTACCGGTATTGAACAGGGTATTTATGCGGAAGCGGAAAAATGCGATCTAATGGTGATTTTAAGGCAAAATACATCTAAAAACACCGATAAATCGAATAAACAGCCTAAAAATTCCAAAAAATGCCGATAATTTGGATAAAAGGACGAAACGTGGTATTTTATTGTAAAAAAGCCATTGAGAAGGAAAAATATTGACTTTTTTTTATTATATTATAAACTTAAAGAGTGATAAAATTATTATGTATATATGAGTTTGACCAGATATAATCTGGTATTCTTGCGGTTTGTCTGCTGGTTGGCGGGCGTATTTTAATCCTTTAGGATTAAATAGAAGTATTTAAGGAAGGCTTTTATGAGTAATGTCTCGGTTTTAAAGGAAACGTTTTCCGAAGAAGACAGAGCTAGATTTGCTGCGGTTCGAGAAAGGGCTGAAAAATTGGGTGTATTGGATATTAATTTCAGCGGGTCGGAATCTGCTGATAGTCTTGAATGTTATGAACATACGTTGGATATTATATCCGAAAATAAACATTTCCTTGATAAAAAGATGCATGAGGCTGGTTAACAAGATTTTATGGAGATTGATTTCACCTTATGGTCGTTACTCGATATTCTAAAATTGATACCATTTGATACACCTATAGATGAGTCATGTATTGTATTGGATTTAAACAAAATAAATCCCCCTCAATATATAAAGGATAACTTCGAGTTCTTTTTTATTTATGATAAAAAAGATAATTCCCCTTATGATGCTAGTTGTTCAATATATTCACCAAAAGACAGCAAAAAAATTGGTGTTGTTATTTCAGTCAAACAAAAATATGAAAAAGCTTTGGAAACATGGCTTGACAAAAAAGATAAAAAGTGTCTTGAAGATTGTTGCCGTCGAAGAGAATTGTACTGTCACGAGGTTTCTCATCTTATAGCGATACTTCGTGCATTTACAAATGGACGATTTTCTGTCGCTAGAGATGATTTTAGAACAAGAAGCCATGAAAAATTTATGAAGTCATTAAAAACAGCAGAAGAATTGAAACGTGTCCCAGTTTCAGGAGTAAAAATCGGTACTTCTCCATCAATCTTTGACAAAGAACATTTCCGATATGGAAATGACAGTTTGAATTATTTCAATTTATACCAAGATTTGATCCTTCCATATGATAGAATGGTTAATGCTACGGTACCAATTCGCAGACATTTTATGGAAACTGGAGATATAACTTTTGAACATGTGGCGCAAGAAACACTTGTTTCCAAAAATTTTTTTGATATTTTTCCAGAGAAATTAACAGCCCTCAGAGAATTACTGTCTAAAGAGATATTCGGGAAAATAGATTAAAATTGTTTTTGATTATAAATAAAAATATATATGAGCATGAATACACAATTTGAAAAATTAATTCTTTTTGTCCCCGGTAGGCTGTGTCTTTTTGGAGAGCATAGCGATTGGGCGGGTCTGCACAGGATTATAAATGCAGATATTGTACCCGGCGCCGCGCTTGTTTCCGGTATTGAACAGGGTATTTATGCGGAAGTGGAAAAATGCGATCAATTTATAATGCATAACGAGTCAGAAGAATTAAAAGATCTATGGGTAGATTTTAGTTGTTCTATGCAGAGCCTTGAATTAAGAGCGGTTGCCGAAACAGACAGTTACTTTTCTTATGCCTCCGGAGTGGCTTCTTATATAAAAGACCATTATTCAGTCGGCGGTATTAAGGTTACAATAAAAAAAATGACCTTGCCTGTAAAAGAAGGATTAACCGGCGTTGTATTAAACGGGACTATGTACGATATTGGAAATCCATCATCATATCATGATTCGTTTGAAAATTTTAAATTAAATTAAAAGGTGATATATGTTTGATATACCTATTCTTTTTCTTGTTTTCAATCGATTAGATACGACGAAACAAGTTTTTGAAATGATAAGAAAAACTACTCCTCAAAAACTGTATATTGGGTCTGATGGTCCTCGAAATAATCGTGTTGGAGAAAAAGAAGTAGTTGATGAAGTAAGAGAATATGTTTTAAAATCTATTGATTGGAACTGCGAAGTAAAGAAATTGTTCAGGGAAGAAAATCTAGGCTGTGGAAAAGCTCCGGCTCAAGCAATCACATGGTTTTTTGAGAATGAAGAAATGGGAATTATTTTAGAAGACGATTGTTTACCACACATAGATTTTTTTGATTATTGCGCTATTTTGTTAAAGAAATATAAGGATAATGAAAATATAGCGGCTATTAGCGGTACAAGTTTATTACAAAACAAATTTAAATCAAAATATTCATACTATTTTGGCAAATATGGCGGTATTTGGGGGTGGGCATCTTGGAGAAGAGCATGGAAGGGATATCAATTTGATATGAGCTTCTTAGATAAAACTTTTATTGAACAAAAAATAGATGAAACATTTAAAACATCAGAAGAAAGAAAATTTTGGAAATCCTTGTTTAATATGAAAAATAGAATTCAAAAAATAGATTTTTGGGATTATCAATGGTGCTTTCATATATGGTCGAATAATAGATTTTCAATCGTTCCATATACAAATCTAATTGCGAATATTGGTTTTGGAGAAGATGCTACCCATACATTTGACACTGCTTCAAATTTTTCATCAATGAAAACCCAATCTATTCTACCTATTACACATCCTTCGGAAGTAACAATAAATGTTGAGATTGATGATTATATTTTTAAAAAATTTTATAGACAAAGGCCTATTTCATTGCGAAAAAGAATAATTAATAAAATATATAAGTATATAATAAAAATAAAGAAAATAAATACAAAAATATTATTTAAAATTATTTATTTACCATATCTAAAACAATGTTTGATACCAAATAATATTATCGCAACTTGTGGAAAAAATGTTGTTTTTAGAGATACATCTCGTGTAATTAATTCTACTATGGATAAAGGAAAAATAGTTCTTGATGACAATGTATTAATAGACGGAGAATTGCTTGTTTTTAATTATGGCGGCATGATTTCTGTAGGTGAATATTCATACATTGGAATGGGATCAAGGGTTTGGTCTGGAGAAAATGTTACAATAGGAAAATATGTGCTAATTTCGCATAATGTTGGTATTTCAGACACTTCCGCGCATGAAATTAATTATTTGGAAAGAGCGGAAAGATATAAAGAATTATTAGAAAAAGGGTTTCCAAAAGATAAAGCGGGAATAAAAACAGCGGCAATAGTTATAGATGATTATGCATGGATTAATCCTGATTCCATTATAATGCGAGGTGTTACTATTGGAAAAGGCGCAATTGTGGGAGCCGGAAGTGTTGTAACAAAAGATGTTCCCCCTTTTACATTAGTTGCTGGAAATCCCGCTAAAATAATAAAGAAATTAGAGGGAGAATAAAAAATGAAAACATTTATAAGAAAATTTACAAAAAAAAATAGTCATACATCCGATGAAACACAATTATTGGCAATAGGAAATATGCTATCTAAACAACAATGGTTGTTGAATTCGAAAAATATTAATGACTATGAATTTAAAATATTCAGTCAATTTGGAGATGATGGTATAATCCAATACTTAATTAAGTATATTAATATAAAAAATGAACTGTTTATTGAATTCGGCGTACAAGATTATATGGAATCCAACACAAGGTTTTTGTTAATGAATAACAACTGGTCTGGTTTTGTTATGGACGGCTCAATTGAAAATATGGATTCATTACAACGTCAATCCTGGTATTGGAAATATAATTTAACAAATAAAGCGGTTTTTATAGATAAAGATAATATTAACAGTTTATTATCTGATACAAAATTTTCAGATATAGGTATTTTGCATATAGATATAGATGGAAATGATTATTGGATATTAAAAGAAATAGATTTAACTAAGTTGAATCCAGCAATAATTATTATGGAATATAACAGTGTCTTTGGCAAAGATAGGCCTATCACTATTCCTTATCATAAAGATTTTATAAGGACAAATTATCATTATAGTAATTTGTATTATGGTGCATCTTTACCTGCTCTTTGCTGTCTTGCAGAGCAAAAGGGATATAGCTTAATAGGATGTAATAATGCGGGGAATAATTCATACTTTGTCAGGAAAGATTTACTAAATGATAAAATAAAGGAAGTTCCCATTCATATTGCTTATAAAGAAAGTAAATTTAGAGAGAGTCGTGATGAAGACGGAAAATTGACTTTTTTATTAGGAGAAAATAGATTGAAAATATTACAAGGGCTTGAAGTAATTAATGTACTTACGGGTTTAACGGAAAAGTTTTAAGGTAAAGATCAAGAATTCAGTGATATGAATAATAAAGACGGCATAAAAAATATGAATTGGCATGAAACTATAGAATACATAAGAACTTGTCCCGAATACAAAGAATTAGTAGAAAAAGCATATCTTGAAGAAGATTTACCTTTAAATATTGAAAGATTTATAAACATTGAATAATTTTTAGAAACATTGGTTCTTATTAAAAATTATGCCCCTAATGCATTATCAATTTTAGATATTGGCAGCGGTAATGGAGTTAGTTCTATTTCTTTTGTTTTGAAAGGGTACAATGTTGTTTCTATAGAGCCGGATCCAAGCAATACGATTGGCGCAGGCGCTATTCGTAAATTGAAAGAATATTATACATTAAGAAATATTGAAATAAAAGAATCTTTTGCAGAAGATCTGTGTTTTGAAGAAAATACATTTGATATTGTATATACACGTCAGGCAATGCACCATGCCAAGGATTTAATAAAATTTGTAAAAGAAGCGACAAAAGGTTTAAAAAGTGGAGGGGTATTTTTCTCAGTTAGAGACCATGTTTTATATAATCATGGAGGCGATGAAAAATGGTTTTTAGAAACTCATCCATTACAGAAATTTTATGGAGGGGAAAATGCTTATACAGAAGAAGAATATAGAAGGGCTATAGAGAACGCAAATTTAACAATTTGTAAGATTTTGAAGCATTATGATTCGGTTATAAATTATTTTCCTATGACAAAAGCAGAGTTTTTTCAAAGACAATTGGCTTATGAAAAAAAGAAGAAAGGAAAATTATTTAATAAACTTTATATTTTCAGTAAAAATAAAATATTTCAATTTTTATGCAATAAAAGTAAAATATTTCAATTTCTATACAATAAGTATTTTATTATTATTGATGAAACACAAATTCCCGGCAGATTATATTCGTTTATAGCTATAAAAAAGTAATAATGAAAATAGTTATCATAGGTTCAAAAGGATTTATCGGCTCACACTGTGTAAAATATTTTTCACAAAAAGCAGATGTTTGGGAATGTGATGTAATTCCTGATTATAATAATAAAAAATATTTTACAGTTGATACGGCAAACGCTGATTTCTCTGAAATATTTCAGACGCAAGATTTTGATATTTGTATAAATTGCTCCGGCGCGGCAAGTGTTCCGGATTCATTAGTTCATATTCAAAGAGACTTTCAACTGAATGTCGTAAATGTATTTAAAATTTTAGACGCTATAAAACGCTTTTCGCCTTCCTGTAAATTTCTGAACTTGTCAAGCGCGGCAGTGTATGGAAATCCTTTTGCTCTGCCGGTTAAAGAAGATCTCCCATTAAACCCGCTATCGCCTTATGGTTTTCATAAAAAACAGGCAGAAGAAATATGCCTGGAGTTTTTTCAAGTTCTTAACTTGGGAACTTGTTCATTGCGTATTTTTTCCGCTTACGGTGAAGGTTTAAAAAAACAAATCTTTTGGGATTTATCTCAAAAAATAAAGAATTCAAATGAAATTGTATTATTCGGTACAGGAGAAGAAACTCGGGATTTTGTACACATTGATGATTTAGTAACGCAAATTGAATTAATAATAAAAAGCGCTGAGTTTAAAGGAGAGTGTATAAATTCCGCTAACGGCGAACAAATAAAAATAAAAGATTTAGCGAACTTGTTTGTTAAAAAAGCTAACTGGACAGGCAATATTTTGTTTAATAACATTCTTAAAGAAGGCGACCCTTTAAATTGGATGGCCGATATCAGCATATTGAAAAAATTTGGATACAGGCAGAAAATTTCGATTGAAAAAGGGATAGAAAGCTATTTAAAATGGGTAAAAGAAAACATATAGCATTGATATTTTCATACAATGAGAATTGGATAGGAGGAACCTATTATATTCTCAATCTTGTTTGCGCTCTTAATACTCTGCCAGATGAACAAAAACCTGAAATAACGGTTTTTGCGTCAAAAAAGAAGGAATTTGATTTTTTTTCAAAGGAAACTAAATATCCATATTTACATTTTTTCAGTAAATACAATGAAATTCATTTTTCTTTTGATTATAAATTTACAAAGATGTTTATTTTTTTGTTAAGTAAAATCCTGACATATTTTAAACGGAGAAAAAATCATCGATTATTAAATGAATTTGATATGATATTTCCGAACCCGGATAAGTTCTTTTTCAAATTAATAAATAAAGAAAAAAAAGTTTATTGGATACCTGATTTTCAGGAAGATCACCTGCAAGAATATTTCTCAATACAAGAAATTGTTCAGCGTAAACAATGGCAAATAGAAATGGCGCTTCTTGCAGACAAGTTGGTTCTTAGCAGTAAAGACGCGCAAAATGATTTTAATAGATTATATCCGTTTGCTATTTGTAAGCAATATGTTTTACCTTTTGCAGTTACGCATCCTGACTATGAAAAATTAAATATTGAAGAAATAAAGCAAAAATATAACATACAAAGAAAATATTTTTATACCCCAAATCAATTTTGGGCGCATAAAAATCATAAAATAGTAATTGAGGCAGTTGAATTACTAAAGAAAGAAACAAATAATATTTTAGTGATTTTTTCAGGTAAAGAAAATGATTACAGAGCAATAATACCTGTAGTTGATGAATTAAAGAAAACGGTTAAAGAAAAAGATTTAGAAGAAAAAATACTTTTCTTGGGATTTATCGACCGTAAAGAACAACTTTGTATAATGAAGAATGCCATGGCGATTATTCAGCCATCGTTTTTCGAAGGTTGGAGTACAGTTGTAGAAGATGCAAAAGCAATGAATCAGTTTGTGATAGCATCTGATTTAAAAGTTCATAAAGAGCAGCTAAATCAGAATGTATTATTTTTTAATCCCAGAGATAAATATTCCCTGGCGGATTCAATGTCGAAAATAATGAATGAAAATTTTGAAAGATATGACAATAACTACATGGAAAGTGTGGAACTATTTGCAAAAAATTTTATTAATATAATTTAGTAAAGGATAATATGCTTTTAGGCGGTTTACGAACAAAGGGTATAACAAAGCAATCTCAAGAAAATATGCCCCTTATCACTGTTGTAACTGTAGTACGCAATGGAGAAAAAGCCATTGAGGAAACTATTTTAAGCGTGATTAACCAAACTTATACAAACGTTGAATACATTATTATTGATGGGACCAGTACTGATAAAACGTTAGATATTATAAAAAAATATGAAAATAAAATTGATTATTGGATAAGCGAACCAGATGATGGAATTTATGATGCTATGAATAAAGGGATTGATTTTACAACAGGGGAATGGATCAATTTTATGAATAGCGGGGATTGGTTTGCTTATAAGGAAGTATTGGAAAAAGTATTTGTTTTAAGGAAATGGGATGGAATTGATGTAATTTATGGAAATTCAATAGAAAAAAATAAAAATGGTGAGCAAATTGAAATAATAGCAAGTGATGATATTTCTTCAATAAATAATGGAGCATTTTTTAGGCATAATGCTTCGTTTGTAAGAACTTCTGTTCATAAAGAAGTTAAATTTGATCTTTCAAAATCATCAAAATTAAAATTTGCTTTGGATTTTAATTGTATTTTTTCTCTTTATAAATTAAATAAAAAATTTCAAAAAGTGGATGTTACTGTTCTTCTTTATGAAGAGGAAGGAATATCCAGTCATCCATATAGGAGCTTATGGTATAATTATTTAATTTTATCCGAAGAAGAAAATAAAATAAAAGAATATTTTAAATTTTTAAAACGTATTTTCTTAATGGGTCTAAAACGAAATTATATTATTAGATTTGTATATAATATTTTTGCTTTGTATGTGTGTAATTATATTGTTTCAATTATTCCATTTTGGTTTGTTCGAAAATGTTACTACAAGATGGTTGGCTTAAAAATTGGTAAATCATCAAATTTAAAAATGTTTCAATATTTTCTTTATATAAATAAAATAAGTATAGGCAAGAATACACATATAAACAGAAAATGTTTTTTTAATGCGCGTGCAGGTATAATTATCGGTAACAATGTATCTATATCTAATAAAGTATCTTTGATAACAGGCAGCCGTGAAATTCAATCATCCGAATTTTCCGGGGTATATAAACCAATTTTTATTAAGGATTATGTATGGATAGGGGTAAATTCTACTATTCTGCAAGGAGTTATCATTGGAGAAGGTGCGGTTGTAACGGCCGACGCTGTTGTTGAAAAAGATGTTGAACCTTATTCTGTTGTTGGAGGAATTCCGGCAAAAAAAATAGGTATTCGTAGCAAAGATAAGCATTATACAACAGATTTAGAATCACCATTTGTATAATTAGGTAAAAATATAGGTGTTTATTAAATGAATTATTCAATTCCATATCTTATATTACTTATATGCTATATATTCCTTGCGATAATAGAATATAATAATAAAAATAATCATGCGATCTATAAATTTATAATCGTTATATGTTCAATTATTTATGTATTTTTCTTTGGTTTGCGAGGGTTTATTGGATGGGATTGGACAAATTATTATTTAAGATATGAAAATACATCGAATCTAATTAATTTATCATTTAATACATCAATACCGGATTTTGGTTTTTTAATCTATATGTCTTTGTTCAAGACATTGTATATAAATTATTATGCATTTGTATTTATTAATGTTATATTACACATATTCTTGTTAAATATTTTTCTAAAAAGATATTTACCGCCCGGTTATTATGTATTTGGAATCATAGTTTTTCTTATTATGGGCGGTTTTGTAATGGAAGTAGATACAATGCGAAATATAATGAGTATATTGTTATTTTTATTATCTATAAAATATATTGAAGAACGAAAGGTAGGAAAATATTATATATTAAATATCGTTGGGTTATTATTTCATTTTTCATCAATTTTTTACTTTCCATTATATTTTTTATTACATAAAAAAATGAATCGGATATTGATCGCAGTTATTTTTATTATTGGATTTATATTATTTATTTTCCAAATAGAATACATGAAACCGATTGTCTTATATATTTCCGGCTTATTTGGAGGAAGAATTCAATTAACTACTAATAATTATATAAACAGTACTATTTATGGAAAATCCTATGGGTTAACTATAGGGTTGTTGGAGCGGTTGTTCTCTGCGGTATTGATTGTTTTATATTATTCAAAATTGATAAATGCATCAAAACATAATATTATTTTTATTAATGCGTTTGTCTGTTATTATTTCTTTTTTTTCTATTTTGCCGAAATTAATATTATTAGTAACAGAGTTGGGATGTTATTTTTATTTGCTTACTGGATTCTTTGGCCTTCAATTATATATGTATCAAAAATAAAAATTAATCGTCAGTTCATTCTTTGTGTAATGATATTATATTCAATTTTTAAAATGAGAGGATTAACCAGATATCAACTGTATCAATATGATAATCAAATGTTTGGAATAAAGACATATGAAGAAAGAGTAGAAATATTCTTTGAAATTTCCCAGGATATTTTGGAAAATAGATTATGAAAGAGTTAATAATTATTACAGGCTCTTATCCGCCTGATATTTGTGGAATGGCAGATGCTATGCCGCTCCTATTAAGTACAAAAACAGGACAAAATTGGGATATGTATTATCAAAAAGATTGGAGATTTCTTACTCTATTCAAGCACATAAAGCTAATAAAATCCAGTAGAGCCAAATATATTCTTATGCAATTTCCAACTCGTGGGTATGGTTGGAGTATTGTACCGCACTTGTTATGTGTATATTTTTCATGGTTTACTAATAAATGCTTTGGAGTAATTGTACATGAACAATCACAGCAGTCCTTAAAAGCATATTTAGCGGAATTGTTGATTCTTATTTCTGCTAATCGTATAATTTTTACTACAAAACATGAACGTAATTATGCAATAAAAAGAATCCCTTTTATAAGCAATCGCTCAACTGTTGTTAAAATAGTTTCAAATATTAATGCGCCATTAAAAATTAGATCTATAGAAGAACGGAGTATCAATATTATATATTTTGGTCAAATAATGCCGCGAAAAGGTTTGGAAAAATTTATTTATGATGTAACCCCATTAGTTAAGCATTTTAAGATCGTTATTGCAGGACAAGTTCCGCCAATGTTTGCTGATTATTACAGTGAAATAGAGAGTTTGTGCGTAAAATCAGGTATTCAATTAAGAATTAATTTAGACCAAAATGAAGTTTCAGAATTATTGAATGATACTAAAGTGGCATATCTGCCTTTTCCGGATGGAATTTCTGAACGTAGAGGTTCTGTTCTCGCGGCTTTTATAAATGGAGCTATCGTAGTAACAACATTTGGAAAATTTACAACAAAAGAACTTGAAAAAGCAACAATTGATATTTCAAAACATTCTTTAAAAAATATTCTTGTTGATAACTCATTTCTAAAAACAAAACAACAAGAAGGGCTGGCATATATAAAAATGCAAATACCACATGGATGGGAAGAAATTGCTAAAAAATATGAAGATTATATAAAAAAAGATAGACATAATAATTTTTAAAATAATTCGCAATTAATGGTATTAAAAACATGAAGAAAATTGCTATTTTATTTGATAGTAATCCAATGAACAAAAAATCAGGAATACAGGTTCACTGTGAAAACCTTGTTGAACTTCTTAATGAAACAGGAATGTTCTCAGTCTATATGTATAATAATTTTGAATATTTTCCAATAAGAATATTTAGAAAATTAATATATAAACCAAAATCAATAGAAAGGTTTATCTCTAACATGGTTCCTGATTATATTAGTGTTCATGGATTTATGTCTATATTACCAATACTGGTTATTAATATAGCGCGTAAAAAAAGAATACCTGTAATATACACTTCGCATATGCATCCATTTTATACGTTGACACATCCAATAATTGGTAAAATTTCATTTTTATTATTTTTAAGGCCGATTTTAAAATATTTTAGCAAAATTGTTGTTATAAATAACGAAGAATATAATTTTTTTATTAAATATAACAAAAATTGCTTTATTATTCCTCATTGGATAAATAAATCATATTTACCGCGAAATAAAAATATACATAAGCCAAATAGTTTGTTATTTGTTGGAAGAAACGATAAAAACAAGAATTTATCGTTTTTATATAATTTACCTAAAAATATTTTTATTGTAAATTGTGCTACTAATAAAAAACCAAATAGAGATGATTTTATATTCCATGATAATATCAATGATGAAGAACTTGAGTTATTGTATGATAGTGTTTCTTTGGTGATAATACCGTCTCGTTATGAGGCTTTTTCTTTTGTTGCATTGGAAGCATTGTCCCATGGAACGCCGATATTAATTTCTAACCGTGTAAGAATAGCAGATCATTTAGATGGTGTTTCGGGTCTTACTGTATTTCAATTTAATAATGTTAATGATTTTCAAAATAAATTGGATATTGCATTAAATAGTGTAGTAAAAATTGACAAGATTGATGCAATTTTTTCAAAAAGAAGAGCGGCAGAACGTTATAAGGAACTTTTCCATTAATATCCTATGGAAAATAAAAAAAAATTACCGGGTTTTTCAGTTCTTCTGCCTATATATTACAAAGAAACTGTAAATAATTTAAATCAATGTTTAGAAAGTCTTGCTGCTCAAACATTGCCTGCAGCAGAGATAATAATCGTTAAAGATGGGTTATTACCAAACGAATTAAACGAAGTTTTAATATTATGGCAGGGAAAGCTACCGTTAAAAATAATTGGCTATGAAGAAAATAAGGGTCTTGCTTATGCCTTAAATTATGGTATTCAATTCTGTACTTGTGAATTTATTGCTCGTATGGATAGTGACGATATTTGCGCGCCTAATAGATTTGAAAAACAGATAAAATACTTTGAGGAACATGATAAAACAGTCATTATCGGTTCAAATATTCTGGAATTTTATGAAGATAAAAATATTATTAATCTCATTGGAGAGAGGAAATACCCTGTCTTTACAAATAAAAAATCAAAATCTTTATTCAAAGGAACTCCAATTGCGCATCCAACTATGGTTATAAAGACGGAATTATTAAAAAAATATAAATACAATGAAAATACATATTTAAATGAAGATATTGATTTATGGTTTAGGCTGTTAATAGATGGATATTCTATTGAAAACATAAATGAACTATTATTAAAATATCGTATTACCGATAAATTATTCAAAAGAAGAAATTACAGAAAAGCGGTAAATGAATTGAAAATTTATTGTAAAAATTTAATTTTGATAAATGGTTTTTCTTTAATGTTAATATTTCCGTTATTACGTTTTTTTTCAAGATTATTACCTGCGTTTTGTATAAAAAAAATATATCTTTCAAAAGGAAGAAAAAAATTATATCATCATAATGATGATGACGGCGTATTATAAAAAATAAAAAGGATAATATAAAGATATGAAAAATGCAATTATTCGCTTCAACTTTTTATTGATGTTCGTTTTATGCTTTTTTTATACTTCATGTAAAACAATTAATAATAAGAATACTGCCGGAATAGCGGGACCTAATAAAATTAATAAAAAAATAAACATCACAAAGAAACTCGTTCCAGTAGAAGGAATACCCATACTGGCATGGTATGGCGTACATGAATTTACGGTTGAGCGTTATCGTGAAATGAAAGAAGCTGGGATGGATATTAGTTTGGCTTTCTGCGCTAATATGAATGTGTTGGCTAATGCGATGGATGCGGCTAATGCGGCAGGTGTCAAGATACTTATTAATTGCCCTGAAGTAGTTAGCGACACTGAAAATCTTATCAATCGTTTTAAAAATCATCCTGCAATTGCCGGTTATTTTATTGTGCCGGATGAACCTTGGGAAGATGACTACCCAATTGTAAGTGAGCGAGTTAAAAAAGTACTGCAGTTTGATAATGAGAATATTTGTTATGTAAATATCGGAATAGCCTTGTCCAAACCTACATTAGAAAGGTACAAGGAGTGTTTTGAATATTTCCTTCAGGAGGTACCTGTAACACTCTTGTCGGATGATGATTATCCAATTATGCTTGATAAAAACGGAGAACGTTTCCTTAGCCAGCGTTGGTGGATAGTACTTAGAGCCTTATCGGAAACGGCTGATAAAGCGGGAGTACCCTGGTGGGGGTTTGCGCTTACTACTAAACATTCTGTTACATGGGATGAACCCAACAGGATATTCCCGGAACCTACAATTGCCGATCTTAGATTTCAAGTTTACTGTAACCTTGCTTACGGAGCGCAGGGAATACAGTATTTTACTTATTGGGACGATGGATCTATGCCCGAAAGTAAAGGTCCTATTAAAGACGGAAAAAAAACGAACATCTGGTACACAGTTCAACAAATGAGCAGAGAAATAAAAGGCTTATCGGGCGTATTTTTGGGAGCTAAAGTTATCAAAGTAGAACACTTCGCGATAGATGATGCAGGTGGAAATGGAACTCTTCCTGTTTCAACTGTACGGTTTGATTTTGCAAATCGACCGGCGGAGGCGAGAATTATTACAAAAATCGCTCCTGCAAATGGTACAAATGGGGTTGTGTCTTTTCTGAAAAATGGTAACAGATGTTACATGGTTATCATTAATAGCAATCTAGATGGCGGCGATAATGTAAATATTACAATTAAAGGCGGAGCAGGCTTACAGTTTATCAAAAAAGACGGCAAAGCAGTTCCTGCATTTTTCGTAAGCAGTAAACAGACTATTACTCCGGGCGATGCGTTAATTTATGGCTGGGATATTAAGTAAGGAGCAAAAATGAAAAAAGCGCTTATCACAGGAATAACAGGACAAGATGGCGCGTACCTGTCGGAATTTCTCCTGAAGAAGGGTTACGAAGTCCACGGCATTAAACGCCGTTCTTCCAGCTTTAACACTCAGCGCATCGATCATTTATATCAAGATCCGCATGTAGAAAACAAACGTTTCATCCTCCACTACGGCGATTTAACTGATACTTCAAACCTTATCCGTATTATCCAGCAGGTAAAACCGGATGAAATTTACAATCTTGGTGCTCAAAGCCATGTGCAGGTTTCTTTTGAGGTTCCCGAATATACCGCAGACAGTGACGGTATAGGAACTTTAAGGTTATTGGAAGCGATCCGCATTCTCGGTATGGAAAAGAAAGTGCGTTTTTATCAGGCTTCTACTTCGGAGCTTTTCGGCAAGGTACAGGAGATTCCGCAGAAGGAGACTACTCCTTTCTATCCACGCAGCCCTTACGCCGCAGCGAAATTGTACGCCTATTGGATTACCGTAAATTATCGCGAAAGTTACGGTATGTACGCCTGTAATGGAATCCTTTTTAACCATGAAAGCCCCATGCGGGGCGAAACTTTTGTTACCCGCAAGGTTACCCGCGCCGCTGCGCGTATCAGCCTTGGACTGCAGGATAAAATATACATGGGTAACATTGACGCAAAACGTGACTGGGGTTACGCGGGAGACTATGTAGAGCTTATGTGGCTCATGCTTCAACAGAATGAACCCGAGGACTATGTGATGGCTACAGGGGTTACTACCACGGTTCGTGATTTTATTACTATGGCTTTTAAGGAAGCTGGTATTGAAATAAAATGGGAAGGAAAAGGTGTAGAAGAAAAAGGGAAGAACAAGGCGGATGGCAAAATATTGGTAGAAATCGATACAAGATATTTCCGCCCTGCCGAGGTTGAATTGCTTATCGGCGATCCTACTAAAGCAAAAGCAAAACTTGGCTGGGAGCCAAAAGTTAAACTGCCTGAGCTTGTCAAAATGATGGTGGAATACGATATTGAACTGGCAAGGCGCGAAGTACACTTAAAAGAAGGCGGTTATAAAACAGAGAATTATTATGAATAAGAACGCAAAGATATATATCGCCGGACACAGTGGACTTGTAGGTGGAGCTATAACTAGAAAACTGCAAGCCGAAGGTTATACGAATCTCCTGTTTCGCTCTCATTCCGAATTAGATCTTCTTGACCAAGCAGCGGTTAATAACTTCTTTGAAAAAGAAAAACCCGAATATGTTTTCCTTGCCGCCGCAAAAGTTGGCGGTATCGGGGCTAACTCAACTTATCCTGCCGAATTTATTTATCAGAATACGATGATAGGCTTCAATGTAGTTCACGCGGCTTATAAAAATAATGTAAAAAAACTTATCAATTTAGGTTCATCCTGTATATATCCTAAACTAGCCCCACAACCCATGAAAGAAGAATGTCTTTTATCGGACTTATTGGAACCAACCAACGAAGCGTACGCTATTGCCAAGATCAATGTAATAAAACTCTGTACTTTTTATAATCAACAATACGGAACCAATTTTCTTTCTGTAATGCCTACCAACTTGTATGGACCGGGAGATAATTATGATCCGGCCGGTTCTCATGTATTACCGGCCCTTATCCGCAAGTTCCATGAGGCAAAAGTTTCTAAATCAGATCGGGTAATTTTATGGGGCGACGGGTCTCCTCGGAGAGAATTTTTATACAGCGATGACTTGGCGGAAGCTTTGGTTATGCTTATGCAAAACCATAACGCGAAAGATTTATCGAACCTTACGGGTGATTTTGTAAATATCGGCAGAGGTAAAGATTTAACCATCAGGGAATTAGCGGAAATAATTCGCGATATAGTATATAAAGGCGTATCAGATCGTACTTGTCATATTGAATGGGATACTTCAAAACCAAATGGTACACCTCAGAAATTACTGGATATTTCCCGTATAATCAATTTAGGTTTTTCTCCGAAAATTGAATTGACCGAGGGAATAGATCTTGCATATAAAGATTATCTTTTAAAATAAATTTACAAGGAGAAGAAAATGAATGACAATGAACAAATCAAAAATGAGGAAGAAATAAGTATTCTGGACTTATTTACCGTATTACTGCGTTACCGTAAACTTATCATCGGTATAACCTTGGCTTTTATTATACTAGCTGTTGCTGTATATTTCATTTATCCTGTTTACCAGTATAAAAATGCAGTAAAAAATACTCAGGTAGAAGGAAGGATAATTATTTCAATAAAGCAAAATATGCTAAGTTATATAAATAAGAATCCCGAATATTTTATAAACCGCGCAGACGTTATTCTTGATTCTCTTCGTGAGGCCGGAATGGATGAATTCAAATATGCCGGTATAAAGCCAATATCCCTGACAGATGAATCTGAACGAACAAAGGCTTTGTATTTTATTAACCAAATATTAATAATGAATAAGGATCTAAACGGAAATAATAATGATGAAAGCGAAAGAATATTTCAAGTTATTACCAATACAACAACTATTTCCAGTAAAGCAAAGAAATTTGATACAGTTGTAAAGGATGCTTATTCAGTTGAAGTTTTTTTTAAGGACAAAGATCCAGAATTCATTCGCTCTTTTTTCCAAAATCTTATTATTCATGGTAATAAAATAGCCGGAGACTATATCAGGTCTTTAGGGGAAGCCATTGTAAATAATTATGAACAGATCTTGGATGGGACTCATAAAGGATTATCTTGGGAGAGTGCCATGGGAGGCAATTTGTTTTATTATGGTTTTATTAAAGATTACCTTGAAGGAAAAGAAACTATAATGACTGCGCTTGGCGAAACTGTCATTACAAAGCCTGAAGTTTTTTTGTTTACATTTCAAAATAAACTTCTTAAAAAGTGTGTAATTCTTGTTTTTGCGGGATTTTTCTTATCTATTTTTCTTGCTTTTATACTTTATGCTCTTAACAACATAAAAAACAATGAAGAAGCGATGAAGAAAATCCGCGATGCAATGGGGAATTCCGACAAAAGATGATAATTTATTAATATGAACGGAGAATAATTCATGGTACAATTTATATGTTTATTTTTTCCGGGAATAATTACGGTAATTATTCTTGAAAAGATACAAAAAAGAAAAATCAATCATAGACTTTTTTTATCGTATTATATATTATTTACACTAATAATAAATTTATTCGCATTTATTATTTTATCAATTTTATATCCTCCTTTTATTATTTCTTTTGATGCATTTAATTCTAAATTTGCGGCTAAATATATAATACTTTTAATTTTCTTGGCAGTTGTTTCGGCATATTCGGTAAAAGTTATCGATTATATCAGATATCACGTTACATTTAAGCTGTGGCACCAAAAAATAGATAATTCAGAAGAAAAATATAACTATAAAGATGTAATTAAGAAAATAATTTCTATTGTAATTTTATTTTTAATTTCATTATTATTTTTTGGTGTTAAATGGGTATATTCTACATTTTCTTTTCTTTCCATAGAAGAATTGATTTTTCATTTAGTGGTACCAATGGAAGGTGTAGGTAATGAAATGGTTAAATATTTTTTATTAAAAGTTATTTTTCCTTCCTTAGTTATAATTATTATTTATCTCGTTTTTACAAGTATTTATTTTTTTCATGGAATTATAAATGTTGGTATCAAGATAAAGAATAAAATAAAATCCATATCAATATTACCATTTATATATATTAATAAAAATATTGTTCCTATTATTATTCTTTTATTTGTTTCTACTTTTATTTATTCAATTAAGAAATTTGGATTAAGTCAAATTATGAATTATTTTTTTACTAATTCAAAATTTATTGAAAATAATTACTCTGATACAAAAAATATTAAACTAATATTTCCTGAGAAAAAACGTAATTTGATATTTATTTTCATGGAGAGCTTAGAAGTTACTTCTCTTTCAAAAGAATTGGGCGGAGCTCAAAACGATAATTTGATTCCTGAGCTTTATAAGCTTGCTCAGGAAAATTTAAATATTTCTGATTCAGAAAATATTGGAGGAGCATTACAAGTTTATGGTACCAGTTGGACCATTGGCGCAATGGTTGCACAGACTTCAGGATTGCCGTTAAAATTACCTATTAATGTTAATTCATATACCGGTTATGAATCCTTTCTTCCTGGTATTACATCTCTAGGTGATATTTTAAAAGAAAATGGATATAATCAAACATTGATTGTCGGTTCGGATGCAAAATTTTCAGGTCGCGATAAATATTATAATATACATGGTAATACTAATATATTAGATCTTTTTACAGCTTATGAGGATAAAATTGTCCCAAAGGATTACCTTGTATGGTGGGGTTTTGAAGATAGATATTTATATCAATATGCAAAAAAAGAATTAACAAGATTATCTAAAGAACAAGCACCTTTTATTTTGACTCTGCTTACCGTAGATACGCACCATATGGGCGGTTATTTTTGCCCATTATGTATACACGAACACCAGGAACAGATATCGAATGTAATTTCATGTGCGAGCAGACAAGTAGCCGATTTTATTGATTGGTTAAAACATCAAGATTATTTTGATAATACAACAATTATTATTCAAGGAGATCATCTTAGTATGGATACTGACCAATATAAATATATAGATTATGATTATATTCGTAGAACATTTAATATTTTTATTAATTCAGCACCGAAAAATGACTATTCACCGTTAAACTTGAAAAACAGGATGTTTTCTACTCTTGATATATTTCCCACAACTCTTGCGGCTATTGGTGTGGATATTGAAGGAAATAGATTAGGACTTGGAACAAATTTGTTTTCCGGTGAAAAAACTATTTTAGAAATTTATGGGAAGGATTATGTAGATAAAGAATTTGGAAAAAAATCAAAATTTTTTGATAAATTTTTTAAATAAATCATTTGGTAAATAAAAACATTAATTTTTTTATGATACCTTTAACAAAAATCCATATTCTCCTGCCTTTGAAATATATATTCCAAATTATATGATCGTAACCATAAAAGACCTCTGGAAAATCTACCCCATGGGTGACCTTGAAGTTCAAGCCTTAAAAGGCGTGAATCTTGAAATTTCAGAAGGAGATTTTGTCGCCGTTGCCGGTCCTTCCGGCTCAGGAAAAACCACATTAATGAACATTATCGGCTTAATCGATAGTTTTAGCCGCGGCAGCCTGACAATTAATAATCTGGAAATTAAAAATCAAAACAGAAGAGAACTTGCTCGTCTTCGCCGCGATCTTTTGGGCTTTATTTTCCAGTCATTTAACCTTCTACCGGTATTAAACGTTTTTGAAAATGTGGAACTTCCGTTAATTATCTCCGGTAAAGGCGGAACAAAAACACAACGGCGGGATAGGGTAAATTATTTGCTGAAAGAAGTAGGGCTTGCTGACAGGAGTCGCCATATTCCGACAGAACTTTCCGGCGGACAACAGCAGCGTGTCGCTATTGCGCGCGCGCTTGTTACAAGCCCAAGAATTGTTATTGCGGATGAACCTACCGCGAATCTTGATTCAAAAACCGGAGAAAAGGTCTTAGGTTTAATGAAAGAAATTAATAAAAATGAAAAAACAACATTTATCTTTTCTACTCATGATCCTGAAATTTGGAAAATGGCGGATCATGTTGTTTTTTTGCAGGACGGGCTTATCAAATCGGAGCAGAGGCAGTAATGGTTTTTTTTCTGGTTCTTCGCAATATTGCCAGAAACAAAAAAAACAGCGCCATTATTGCTTTGCTTATCGCTATTATCACTTTTCTTTTTTTTATCGGAAACAGCGTCATCGGAAAATCTAATCTTGGACTGCGTCGGGCTTTTGTGCAAAGTTTGACAGGTGATGTGGTGCTGGAGGCGAAAACTGATGTAACCATGAATCTCTTTGGCGCAAACACCCCCATTATCGATACATTCTTTACAATTCCACCTCTTCCGGCCTACGACACGGTTATGGAAATTGTTCGCGTACAAAGTGAAATTGCAAGCAATGTGATTGCCGGAATCACAAGCCAAGTGTCCGGTAAAGCGTATCTGGATTTATTGGGGGTTCGCGAGCCTGTTCTGCTCTGCGGCATAGACGCGGACAGCTATTTCCCACTTTTCCCGGGAATAATTTTGGAGGAAGGGCGTTTTCTTGTTTCCGGTG
>Ga0268262_10001746_pt1 | contig 26206 bp, 22 predicted proteins | sample TergutNc150P3_FD_190354 | JGI IMG/M metagenome (GOLD analysis project Ga0268262, IMG submission 190354) | Nasutitermes corniger P3 segment gut microbial community from laboratory colony in Florida, USA - Nc150 P3 (SPAdes) (version 2) | ecosystem: Host-associated > Arthropoda: Insects >... | reverse complement strand
CAAAGCGATGAACTTTTGGACATTGCCCAAGAGCTTGCCGAGATTGCGCTAAAAGACGATTATTTTATACAGCGCAAACTTTATCCGAATGTGGATTTTTATTCGGGCATAATTTTAAAAGCCATTGGCATTCCGCTAAATATGTTCACGGTTATGTTTGCCATTGGGCGTATGCCGGGGTGGATTTCCAACTGGAAAGAAGTTCACGATAATCCCAAGCAAAAAATTTACAGGCCGAGGCAAATTTACATGGGCGAAAACCTAAGGCATTACGTGCCCATAGATGTGCGAACTGATTTGCGCCTTTCGTAGGCATTTGTATTCACAATAATTGTTCCGTGAGCAACAAGCCACCTATCTGTGGCTATTCCCGCCAAATCCATATCGTGGGTTGCAATTAAGAATGTTTGCCCAAATTTTTTATTAAGTTCCAGAATAAGAGACTTTAGCACCTCTGCATTCTTTTCGTCTAAGTTTCCGCTGGGTTCGTCTGCTATAATCAAACTTGGCCTGTTCATAAGGGCACGTGCCAAGGCAACTCTTTGACGCTCTCCGCCAGAAAGCTCGCGTGGCAAGTGGCCTATCCTATCTGAAAGCCCAACAATACTCAAAAGACTCAATGCTCTTTCACGGCTTTCGTTATAATTTTGATGGGCTATCCTAGCTGGCATAAGCACATTTTCAAACGCGGTGAATTCTGCGAGCAGGTGATGAAACTGAAACATAAAGCCGAGTTTTTCGCGGTGAAAACTGTTTATTTCCCGCCTAGAAAATTTTGACATTTCCTTTCCGTTGAAAAATACCAAGCCTCCGGTTGGTTTATCCAAAGCCCCCACTATGTTCAAAAAAGTGGATTTGCCAGAACCGCTAGGTCCGGTTAGCACAGCAATTTTGCCTTCGCTCAAATTGAAATTGACATTTCTCAATATTTCAAGATTTCCGCCCGTCTCTCTATAGGCTTTCGATAATTCTTGTGTTTCTAGTAAAAATGGCACAGTGAGAATATAGAAAATTGTCTGAACCAGAATTTGCAGAATTTTTGGAATTTACAGAATTTATCTGACAAATGGCTTTAAAAACTTCCCCGTTTGTGATTTGGCGATTTTTGCGATTTTCTCCGGCGTACCCTCCGCAATCACATAGCCGCCTGCCTCTCCTGCCTCTGGTCCCAAGTCTATAATCCAGTCTGCACATTTAATCACATCTAGGTTGTGCTCAATCACGACCATTGAATTTCCGTTTTCAATCAGTTTTTGCAAACATTCCAGCAAACGGTTTATATCCTCAAAGTGAAGTCCGGTTGTAGGCTCGTCTAGCAGGTAAAGGGTTTTGCCTGTGCCTTGTCTGCGAAGCTCTGTGGAAATTTTCATTCGCTGGGCTTCGCCGCCGCTGAGTGTTGTACTTGGCTGCCCAAGTTTAACATACCCAAGCCCAATGTCTTTCAAAACGGTTAGCGGTTTTGCTATTTTGGGCAAAGCATTGAAAAATTCAAGAGCCTCGCTTATGCTGAGATCCAAAATATCGTATATGTTTTTACCTTTGTAAAAAACTTCAAGCGTCGCATCGTTAAAGCGTTTGCCGTTGCACTCATCGCAGGTTATTTGCACATTCGGCAAAATTTGCATTTCTATTTCCACCACACCTGCCCCGCAGCATTTTTCGCATCTGCCTCCGTGAACATTGAAACTGAACCTGCTCTTTGAGAAACCTCTAACCTTGCTTTCTGGCAGGCTTGCAAATAAATTCCTTATCTCTTCAAAAACCTTTGTGTAGGTAGCTGGATTGGAACGTGGTGTTCGTCCTATTGGGCTTTGATCTATTTCTATAACCTTGTCTATGTGTTTCAATCCTTCAATGCCTTTGTGCTCGCCAGGTTCCTCGTAAGCTCCATAAAATTTTTTTGCGAGTGCTTTTTTTAAAATGTGGTTTATCAAAGTGCTTTTGCCAGAACCGCTAACTCCGGTTACCACCGTTAGAATAGAAAGAGGAATTTCTACATCTATGTTTTTCAAATTATTTGCACGTGCCCCAAGTATTTTAATTCTCGGCGTTTCTTTATTCACCTCTCTACGTTTTTTGGGAATTTCAATTTTCCTCTTTCCGCTTAAATATGCACCTGTCAATGAGGCTGGATTTTTTTGCAAATCTTTAATGCTCCCCAGTGCCACAAGCAAGCCGCCCTCGCTCCCCGCACCGGGACCTATGTCTGCAATACAGTCTGCACGTTTTATGGTTTCTTCATCATGTTCAACCACAATAAGGCTATTCCCTTGCGCCCGCAATTTTTCCAAAAGAGCCAAAAGTCTTTCGTTGTCGCGTGCATGAAGCCCAATGCTCGGTTCGTCTAAAACATAGAGAACGCCTTGCAATCCGGCACCTACGTGCCCAGCGAGGCGAATGCGCTGGGCTTCGCCGCCGCTGAGTGTTGCAGAGCCTCTATTTAGCGTTAAATATCCAAGCCCAACAGCCCGCAAAAATCCAAGCCTCCCTTTAATCTCCCTGAATATTTCCGCACCAATTCTCTTTTCTTTTTCGCTGGGTTCAAGCTCATCGAAAAATTTCACCGAAGCCTCCACAGATAAAGATGAGATTTCCGAAATCCCCTTTCCGTGAAACTTAACCGCTCGTGCCGCCGCACAAATCCGCTCCCCGTGGCACTCGCCGCAAGGTTCAATGAGCATATATTTTTGAAGCAAACTTATATGCCACTGATCCCAAAGCCCCTGGAGAATGGGGACTATGACTTCTAAAACGGCATTTTGAGCATTCTTGGATAAATCTTTCCACTTGGTGTTCAGCGAAAAACCTGTTTTTCTGGCTATCGATTTGTATTCCGCCATTCCGTGCTGGCTAAAAATCAATCTGCCATCTGCTGTGCTTGCCAAAACCGCACCTTCGTTTATTGAGAGTTCGGGGTTTATGAGTTTTGAAACTTCTATTTGATAATTTTTCCCAAGCCCTTTGCAAACCGGGCACTGCCCTTGCTTGTCGTTGAAAGAAAAGAGGCGTGGCTCAATTTCTGGCAGAGAAATTCCGCATTTTGCGCAAGCCAAATCTGCGCTTTGCACTTCGTAAGTTTCGCCAAACATAAATGAAACCAATTTGTTGCCGCTAACTTTAAACGCTTGTTCCAGAGATTCCATCAAACGTGTTTTGTTTTTTGCCTCTATTTGAATTCTATCTATAACCACATCTATGGAATGTTTTTCATATCGCGCTAAATTCGGCAAGGTTTTATCCAATTCATAAATCGTTCCATCTATCCTCGCTCGGTCGTAGCCATTTTCTTTCAGCTCTTGAATTTCACGCCTATATTCGCCCTTTCTCTCCACAACAAGAGGAGCCATAATTATTGCAAGCTGCCCTATTCTTTCTAAAAAAATATTGTCTGCAATTTGCTCGGCGGTTTGGGCTTTTATCTCTTTTCCACATTTGGGGCAGTGGGGGGTGCCGAGGCGGGCAAACAACAAACGGTAATGGTCAAAAATCTCAATTACTGTTCCCACCGTTGAGCGAGGGTTTCTGTTTATGGTTTTTTGGTCTATTGAAATTGTGGGTGAAATTCCCTTTATGCTTTCCACATCGGGGCGTTTCATTGTGCCTATGAATTGCCTTGCATAAGCGGAGAGCGATTCTATATACCTGCGCTGACCCTCCTGAAAAATGGTATCAAAAGCGAGGCTGCTTTTGCCAGAGCCGCTAACTCCCGTAATCACAACAAAGGAATCGCGAGGCAGGTTTATGTCTATGCCCTGAAGATTGTGTTCCCTTGCTTTGCGGATTTCAATTGCTTGGGTCATATTGCAATTCTAGTTTTGTTATATAGTTTTCTCCGTCAATTTTGCAATCGTAGTAAAAACGATTTTCGTAAAGCAGGGCAAGCCTTTTTTGCATATTGGAAATGCCTATGCCGCTGCCGCTTTTATCTTGTGGAGGTTTTGGGAAATATGTGTTTGTGCTTTCAAAAATGATTTTTCCATTCTTGGAACTTATTTTTATGTTTATAAAACTATCTTTCACGGAATTGGATATTCCGTGCTTGAAAACATTTTCAAGCAGCGGCATAAGCAAAAGAGGGGCAATGGGAGCATCGGGTTCGCACAAATCAGTCTCTAAACTGAAATTCAATTCGGAGCCGTAGCGAAGCCTCATTAAGTTGGAATAATTCGTTAAAAATTCTATCTCTTGTTCTATTGTAATGGTATTATTTTCAAACTCATAAAGCACGGAGCGGAGGAGTTTTGAAAGTTGCAACACAGATTCTTTTGCAAGTTCTTTGTTTTCGTCTATAAGGGTTAAAATGTTGTTGAGCGTGTTGAACAAAAAATGCGGTGATATTTGCATTTTTAAGAAAGACAATTCCGAGCGTATATTCTCAAGCTCAAGTTTATACATTGCATCTCTAGACTTAGACCACATTGTAGTTGAATAGGCGGATATTGCCATTCCAACTGTAAATGTATAACTCATAACGCTTTTTAAAAGCCAATCTTCACTTTTCACTTTTATAACACCAAGGGATATTACGTGGTTTCTCCATACACTAATTAAGAAAAGAAGGGCTGCAAATATAACCAAATTTATGAGTGCGTAAGAAATACGTTTTTTTTCAAAAAGAAATTTTGGCACTAAAAATGAGAAGTTTGCATAAAAAACAAGTATAACTGCAAAAAATGGAATGGTTGTCCAATAGCGAAAACGCCAAGCTTCTTCGCTCCCTTGATTTCCCAGAACTACGGGAACAAAATATAAAAACAGCCAGATGAGCAGGTGTATAACGGGAGGTGGAATATACCACTTTACGCGCCGTTTGGCTAATTTTATCATTAGAGGCTCTTTAGCCTTTCTTCTGGGCTTAAAAGCGTGACAAGCCTAAACCCCAAGTGGTCGTTCATAACCACAACTTCGCCTTTTGCCATAATTTTGCCGTTAATTTGCAAATCCACATTTTCGCCAGCCACCCTGTCTAGCTCTATTATGGAATCTTTTTGCCAGTTGAGCAAATCTTTTACGGTTATCATGGTTGAGCCAAGCTCTATAATCATAGGAAGCCGCAAATCTTGCAGTTGCTCCATATCCAGGCTCTTGCGATTGCTTTTTGCGTAGTCTTTAGCCATAAGGGGTAATATAGTAAAATCTGGGCAACAATTCAAAAATTAGTGCAAACCCTTGCCAAAATCCCCAAATTTTACTATATTTAAGACTATGAAAAAAGGAATCCACCCTGAATATCGCAAAACCGTGTTCATTGATGCCAACACGGGCAAGGAGTTTTTAACTCGCAGCACAAAGGTTTCTAATGAAAAACGCACCATAAATGGCGAAGAATATCAAGTTATATCCCTAGAAATAACCTCTGATACCCACCCGTTTTGGACCGGAAAAATGCACCACCTCGACACGGCAGGCCGCATAGACCGCTTTAACAAGCGTTTTGGCGGGCAAATAGTGGGCGCAAAGCGCAAAACCACCCGCAAAGCAACAGCAGAAACCGAAGAAAGCGAAGAAACTTAAAAACTACCCTTGACAAAGGCTTTTTAAATTTCTATCTTTACAAACCGAACTCAAGCGGGAATAGCTCAGTTGGTAGAGCATAACCTTGCCAAGGTTAGGGTCGGGGGTTCGAGTCTCCTTTCCCGCTCTTTTCAATTCAATAATCAACAACCCCAGAACCCTGTTATCTATTGGGTTCAACCACTTTTACCACACCACATATACAAGGTTTATACAAACTATAAACCAGACCCCTTTTTGTCGTTCAACTGACACAAAACTGACACACTTAAAAAACGGAGGGGACTATGTCTTATTTGTTTGAAAAAACAGGTCTCATTAGGGATAGGTCAAGTGGTTATAGGGAAATATCATATTATGTCCCCAAACATAGTAAAACATTTCTAAGGTTGTGTAAAACTGCCCACGATACTATAATGGGTATTATACCCAAAGAGAGACGTAAAACCATAACACCCCAAGAGGTTAAACAAATCGTAATTCAGTATGTAACCCTAGACGAGGAGGGTAAAAGGGAATTTATACGTGGTTTAATACTACCAACCATAACCCTACCCTACAATTCTGGTGTTGAAAAATTGGGGACACACTCGTTGAGAGAACTTTTTGAACTTTGGAAAAAAGGTAAAACAGACGAAGTGAAAATAAACGGGTTTGAGAAAATTCTGTTTGATTTTTACAAAACATTTGAAATGAGAACAACCAACGATTTCAAACCCCACACAGGGCAGGATTATGTTGAATGGAGAACCCAAAACAAATACAACAAAAACGGGGGTAAAATCACATCGGCTAGTGTTGTAAAAAAGGAATTGGAACGGTTAAAACAAATGTTGAAATTATCCGTTAAACAGGGTTGGTATCACAATGGAAATCTTTGGGACGATGTGAAAATAAAATCCATTGCCGGTTTGAACAAAAAAATAGTTGAACCCCTAGACATTGACGAACAAAAAGAATTTTTAAGAAATTTGAGACAAAAAAATGAGGGTGTTCACGATTTGGCATTGTTTCTTTTAATTACAGGAATGAGAATAGGGGAATTGGAAGTAATAAAACGAGACAGTATTAAAAACGATATTATTTTTTTACACGGTAATTTTATAGGGAACTACAAAACCACAGGTAAAACAAGTTCGTCTAACAGGAATTTACCCGTTTGTTCAACAATAAGAAAATTGTTTGAGAGAGGACATATTTTCTCCACCAAAGGTAATTCATTATCGTTGATGTTAAAAAGACATTTTAAGGGAATACACCCACACAAGTTAAGACACACTTTTGCCGTTAATAAATTGTTATCTGGGGAGAATCTTCAAATGGTGAGTTATCAAATGGGACACAAGGGGACAAGTATAACTGCCGACCTATATGGGAAATTTGAACACAAACATTTCAAGGTTGGTTTGGAACAAACAAAAACAGAGAGAAAGGAATTGTTAAAATGGTTGGAAGAGGATTATTTTTAACCCTATTCTAACCCTGTTTTCCTTGTGTTTTAGACACCTTCTCTTTTGGATTATACAAAACCTTGTTAAATTTTCCCTCCCTTTTTTCTTTGGTTTCTGCCCATTTTAGAATTTTGTTTGGAACTGAATTTTCATTACCCATAAAAACCTCTTTTTTGTTTTATTTACTATTTTCTTAAATAAATAAAATAGGTGTGGTAGAACCTTCAAAACTACCCACCTTTCCCCAAGAGAATTGTTTTTTGGGTGTGTAATTTTTTTGAAGGGGGAAAGGTTGTAAATGAAAAAAACACTAGACGATTATATAGACCATTCAGTTGGAAATTCTGACCGTCACCACCAAGTAATATACTATTCTGTTAAAATGATGGTTAAAAACGAATGGGATAAAGACCCAAATTTTCAAGTTAATGAAATTTGGTTAAAAAACTTAATACAAGAAATAATAAACAGGTCTAAACATTACAGGTTGAAACATACTGAACACAATGCTAAAACCATTGACAACCAAGTAAGACAACTTATGGTGAAAATCCCACAATGGAAACGAACCTACAAACCTTTTGAACCACCAAAAACGAATGAAGCCAAATGGTTACCAGAATGGATATTTAATAAAATTAGTAATGACCACAAAGCAAAAGAGACTTTTTTTAATTGGTGGTTAAAAAATGGAAACATAAAAGAAGCAAATATGTTGTCTTCAATGGTTAGAGGGAAACACAAACTTTATACTAAATCCACTATTAGTAGGTGGATAAATGAACACAATAGAAAAAATGGTTTGGAAGTAAAACGTGGTGGTAAAAGAGAAGGGTCTGGGAATAAAATAAAAGACGTAAAAAAAGATAGAATAATAACCCTTCACAAACAAGGTCTTTCAATAAATAAAATTCACCAAGAATTAAAAACGGACAAAAGGACAGTTGGGGAAGTTTTGATAATATACCTTATTAAAAAGGGATTTTCAAAGGAAGAAATTGTTAAAAAATTAAAAATTAAAATACAAACTATTGACAAGGTTTTGAAAAAGAATAATATAATGGTGTAGTTTCAAACATTTGACACACTTACCCCCTTACTTATATCAAGTATATGAAATTACACCTTCATAAATTATATTTTTTTCATACTTTTAATTTTTTGTTTTATATTATTTATTATTTTTTGTTTAATGTTTTTAGTGGTGTAATATCAAATGTTTTATGTTCTTATATTAGAATAATTTAATGTTTTCTGTTTTGGTGGTGTATTTTCAAACTTATTACACTTACTATATATTAAACTATTGTGTAAGTATAGACGTGAGACACTTGAAACTACACCACCCAAAAACATATTTATTTACAAATTTTGCCAGCTGATTTTTAACGAGAAACAGGGGTTAGAAACCTTTGAAACGTAGAATAGGTGTTATTACCTAAAATGAAATCAAGTGGTTAGAATTAAAAATAAATGGGGTAATTTTTCAAATTCAGCCGGCAAGTTCATACACCCACACCCACAGGGTTAGAATGTATTTTGACGGTAAAAATACGTGAATTTGGGTTGTAGTAGTAGTTTTCCAAGTTTTCAGGGGAAATTTTCTACAATTTTTCTACATTAGAAATCTATGGGTAATGTAAATTTACACCTTGCCAAAACAGCAAAAAATAACGAGTTCTATACACAACTTCCAGACATAGAACGAGAATTAGACCATTATAGGGAACACCTAAAAGGTAAGGTTATTTTTTGTAATTGTGATGACCCAGAATTAAGTAATTTTTGGAGATATTTTCATTTGAATTTTGAAAAATTGGGAATTAAAAAACTTGTCTCCACCCACTTTGTATATGAGGATATTTTCAAAAAAGGTGAAACATATAAATTGGAATATGAGGGTGGTAATGATAGTGATATTATGGTTGGGGTTAAAACAATTTTAATAGAAAATGGGGATTTTAGAAGTAAAGAATGTGTAGATATTTTGAAAAAAAGTGATATTGTAATAACAAATCCACCTTTTAGTTTATTCAAAGAATATGTGGAACAACTTGTGGAATATAAAAAGAAATTTGTAATTATTGGTAGTAAAAATGCCATTACTTACAAAGAAATTTTCAAGTTAATTAAAGAAAATAAAATGTGGTTGGGTTATGGTTTTTCTAATGGTAATGCCTATTTTCGTGTAGATAATCCACGTGATTTTTCTAGTGGAGTATATGACCCTAAAACAGGTTTAGTAAAATTTCGTAATGTGGGTTGGTTCACAAATTTAGATTACAAAGAACGTCACGAGGATTTAATTCTCTACAAAAAATACAACAAAAAAGATTACCCAAAATATGATAATTATGATGGTATAAATGTAGATGTTACCAAAGAAATCCCTATGGATTATGACGGTGTAATGGGTGTCCCAATTACCTTTTTAGACAAATACAACCCTGAACAATTTGAAATTATTGGTATAGATAGATATGTTGAAGACAACCCAAATTATGGACATAGATTTAAACTTAATAACAAAGAAACCTATGCCCGTCTTTTAATCAAAAAAAAGGAGAAATAAAATGAAAATAGAACTGAAAAATATCCCTGTGGAAGAGGTTGTAAAAAATTACACCAACAATGACGAAGAGGGTGTTATTGGGTATGACGGTAAATTAAACATACGACCAAAATACCAAAGGGAATTTGTGTATAAAGACGACAAACGTAATGCCGTTTTGGAAACAATTTGGAAAAATTTTCCCCTTAATGTTATGTATTGGGCTAAAAACGAAAATGAAACCTATGAGGTTTTAGACGGACAACAAAGAACCATAAGTATTTGTGAATATGTAATTGGTAAATTTTCAATAGAATTTACAAAAGGAAATCCACAGTATTTTCATAACCTAACAAATGACGAACAGGAAAAAATCCTTAAATACAAACTAATGATTTATTTTTGTGAAGGAACAGATAGGGAAAAATTGGATTGGTTTAAAATAATAAATATCTCTGGTGAAAAACTAACAGACCAAGAATTAAGAAATGCCATTTACACAGGTGAATGGTTAACGGATGCCAAACGGTATTTTAGTAAAAATAATTGTCCTGCCTATAACATATCCAAAGATTATTTAACAGGTGTATCTATTCGTCAAGAGTATTTGGAAACTGCCATAAAATGGATTAGTGAAAACAACATAGAAAAATATATGTCTGAACACCAACACACACCAAATTCTAATGAATTATGGTTGTATTTTCAAAATGTAATAAATTGGGTAAAAGTTATTTTTCCAAATTACAGAAAGGAAATGAAAGGTATAAATTGGGGAGACCTTTTCAACCGTTTTAAGGACAAAAAATTTGATTCAAACGTTTTGGAAAAAGAGATAAAAAAACTTATTGACGATGACGATGTTACAAGTAAAAAAGGAATTTATGAGTATTTAATTGACGGTGAGGAAAAACATTTAAACATTCGTTCTTTTACTGACAAAGAGAAATTAAAAGTTTATGAAAAACAAGACGGTATTTGTAAAAAATGTGGTAAAAAATTTAAAATTGAGGAAATGGAAGGAGACCATATAACCCCTTGGAGTTTGGGGGGAAAAACAATAATTGAAAATTGTCAAATGTTGTGTAAAGAATGTAATCGTAGAAAATCTGGTAAATAAATTTTAATATAAATAGATAAGAAAAAAACCTTAACACACCCCAAAAGGGTGGGAGTATTCTATGGATTATACAAAGTTAAAAACTGAAACAGATAAAATTTCAAACACTAAATTTATTACCCTAACTGACGAATGGGAAAAATTTTCTTTCAATATGACAAGAGAACCTGAGAAAAAAGTTTGTCGTTGGGAAGGTGGTAAATTGACAAAAGTAGAGAATGAAAATGAAGGTGGTAAAAACACTAGGGTTCATTGGTGGGTATTTACCACAGAGGATAAAATTTTTTCTTTTACTGAATACCAATTTAAGATGTTTTTGTATTCACTACCAGACCTAAAAAATGTCCCTGACGTTTATACTTGTGAATTGAAACTAGGGGTAAATGAAAAAAATAAACCTTGTTTGAAAGTGAGGGGTGTGTAGAAATTTTTTGGGTGTGTTAAGTGAAATAAAAAAATAATAATGAAAAAAAACCTATTCACTTAACACCCCCTAAATTATTTACTTGTTTCTTAACCTTTGGGTGGGGTTGTTTGTTAAACCCTAACCCCTAATCCTCTAACCCCCTAACCCCCTTAGAACTACTTTATCCCCTCTTTGGTGGTTTATAGTGGTTAAACCCCAAAACCCACTAGAACCCTATTAGAATTTGTTAAAATGTAAAACCTACATTCTTTTTTACTATCTTTAAATAAAATGAACTCTTTTGTGGAAAAAAAGTTATATTTAAAGTAAGGTTTTGGGTTTAACTGACACAGAACTGACACAAAAAGAGAGGTGTGTAAAGGTGGAAAAGGTTAGAAACATAGAGAATTTAATAGAAACCGGGGAACAAACTTGGACTTACATAACCTTGCCAAGGTTAGGGTCGGGGGTTCGAGTCTCCTTTCCCGCTCTTTATTCTTATTGGGTTTTAACCAAAGAACCCCGTTATCCACTAGGTTCAACCACTTTTACCATTCCTACTGTATAGGGTTAATCCAAATCCTAAAACAGAACCCTTTTTGTAGTTCAGCTGACACTAAACTGACACAAGAAAAAAGGGGTATATATGGCTTGTTTAGTTGAAAAAACAGGGCTGATTAGGGATAAAACAAGTGGCTACAAGGAAATAGCCTACGCCGTTCCAAACCTGAAATACGAACCCTTTTTGTTGTTCAACTGACACAAAATTGGTAGATTTAAAAAACATGGGAACGCTAATATAAAAGTTTCTGCCATTCAATCATTATCGTCTTCGCTATCTATTATCTCCTTTGTTGTCCCAGACGCTTCTCCACCAGAGAAAAAGCCTGTTGCTTTACCTGTCAATAAAGCCTGTTCTATTCGTTTATGCGATTCAATCAAAATATTTACTGCTATTTCAACATCGGTATCTGTTTTTACTCTAAATTTGCTCCAATTAGGAGCAAATCGTTTGTTTGTTATTCTTGTTTTGTCAATGGCTTCCGAACCAGAATAACAATCAAATGTTATTGATTGTGCTTTTGGGTGTACAGATACGAAGGCTCTTGCAGGAGAATACCATCCAGCATATTTTCTGCCGATTTTTGACCAAATATTTCCATTATATTCTAATAATTTTTCATATATTTGATTATACCATTTTTTTACATTTTCATCTGAGTTTTTTAATAATATTTCTAATGTTGAATCTTTATCAGATGACCTATCTGTTTCAGGTCTTGAAACAGGATTATTTTCCATACCTTGAATTTCAGTTTTAAGTTCAATAACTTCTATTGGGCAATCTTGCCAATCATTTTCCCAGCAAATAATAATATCACAATCTTTAGGGTCGTGTTTATGTAATTTAAAATTTGAACTTTTAAATTCAAATTCTATTGCCACACGTTCCCAACCTTTTCCAATAAATCTTCTTCCTATGCAATCGGGATAACCAGGTTTTATTTCTTCAATATACATATTTAAATCGTCTGCTATTTTTCCAAACAAAAATATAACCCCATTTTCATTTATTGGTGCATAAACCAATCCACGAAAATTTATTATATCACCAACTATTGATTTTTCTGGCATAAATACCTCTTTTTGTTAATCAAGTAAGAATATAGTAAAAAAGAAATTATTTTCTATATTACTTATATATGGATTATCATCAAATAATGACTAAAATAGATTCCAATTTAACTGGAAATTATGAACAAGATGCCAGATACCTAATGGCTCAATATAAAATATATGAAAAACACGAAGATTACGAAGAAATATCTCGTGCTATAAGAGCTTTTATGTACAATCTAATTCCCAATGACAAGGCTTTTATCTTAAAAAAGGTCACCAATGAAAAAAACTATATAAAAGATATTCTATCAAAAGTAGAATCCTCTATGCAAAATAATGATGTTAATAAAGCTATGGAAATAATGGAACTTTTAATTAATGAACTTGAAAAAACATTAGGAATATTTTCAGATGACGATATTAATGAATTCCATAATTTTGATGAGTTTTTTGAAGAACAAATTTATATGGAAATATTTAAGCCTATAAAGAAAATGAGGCAAATGCCATGGAACTTTGCCCTTGCCTACCTTGAATATGGGGCAATATTGTTTGAACTTAAAAGGTTTGATAAAGCAAAAATTTTCTTGGAAAAAGCCAATAAAATTAATCCTATTAATACCTCTATTATGTTTGAATTGGCTGAAATAAGCAAAATAAATAAGAATTGGGACGAATATATAAAAATAACCAATAAGTGTTTTGAATATGCATATTCAAGCGAAGGACTTGCACGTTGCTATAGAAATTATGGATATTACTTTATTGAGCAAAATGATTATGAAGCTGCGACCGCTGCATATTGCATAGCTATGATTTTTAGTTATGGGAGTAAGAAAAAATTTCCACAAATAGAAATACAATATCTAAAACAATTAACTGGAAAAACTAATGCTGAAATTGGAAATATGCTACAAAATAACCTTGGCGAAATGGCAAAAAAATTGAAAAAATATAATATACAATTGGGAGCAAATAAATCAATTTTGATTTTAGCTTTAACTCTTGGAATGGCTACCACAGATGGCACTCAAAACTCAGTTACTGTGACAGAAAATTGCCTTTTGATACTTCGCGATATTGCAAAATATAAAGAACTTTATGATTTAGTAGGTGATGAGGAAATAAATGCTATAGTAAAAGTAGTAATTAGCACAGAGGAGGATATACTTAAAAAGAAAGAGAACCAAGAAAAGCAAACTGATACATCTTTTGGCATCAATGATTTATTAAGAGAAAAAAAATCAATTGCAGCAATAAAATTAAGTTTAAAAATAGAATTTGACAAAATCAAAGAGGAAGAAAATATCTTGAAAAAAGAATCACTTGTTGCCAAAGACGAAGAAGCTAAACTAAAAGAACGTAAAGCAATAGCGCAGGAAACTGGAGATAAAATGGAATTAGAAACAATCAAAAAAGAAAAAATCGTTATTAAAGAACAGATAGAGAAAATAAAAGAAAAAAGGGCGGCTCTTAGAGAGCGCAAAGCCAAAGCACAAGAAAATATGCAAGAAAATTTATACTGGCGCATAAGAAACTATTTCATATTAGTACATCGCTTGCATAAACAAACCCCTATAAATTTAGCTGATTTTTACAACATTGAAAGTGAGGAAAATCTCAATCCATATCAAAAAGAATCTCGAAGGTTGTCAGAAGAAGACAAGCAAAGGCAACTTTCCGTAGGGCTAAAGTATTATAAATGGAGTACCAGCGGTGATGAATGTGTATGTGAATTTTGTAAAAAAATGGATGGCTGTATTTGCCGATGGGATGACCCTACTGTAGTTTATGACAAGCAAAGCGATAAATGGATACCAAAAAATGAAACTCAAAAACATACGCACCCTGGTGTGGAATGTGGAATATGTGACTTTGGTATATATGGTAACTGCCGATGTGTTGCACTCACATATGATTTTGATATGGAATATTTCAAGACTTAGTTTTAACTAGTTACTGTATGATGTTTTAAAATTTTTCTATATTGAATGGTCCAAGTATTATGAGTAAAATAACTAAAATAACTGCGCAAGAAGTACGCGGTTATATGAAAAAGAATAACGCCAAACTACAGGCTGCTTATGATCAAGCTCCTGCGATTGAGAGTGGTGAACCAGGAAAATATATCGGACGTGGCATTGCCGCTTTAAGGAAATATGTGAACGATAAAAATTCAAATTAACTTGTAAACTTTACATTTTTCTGCGTTTAGATACGCAATAGACTTGCGTAGCCTTTCTTTGGTTATTTTCACTATCGGTTAAAATTGCTACTATGCAGTTGGCTTTTGGGTTTTGATGCTCTTAATTTTTTACAGTAAGAGTGGAAATCGTAGTTGTTTTCTTTTGCGATTTCAGTCCGTATCCTGCGAACTTCCGCTAAAATTGGGTCTTGATATGCTGGCATATTTGATTCTCCTGTTGATTTTTAGGTTGTGAAAAATTCTGGTGTAACCAAACTCGGTGTCCATAACGAATGAGAATCGTTATAATTGCGAATTTTATTTTGAGTTACATTCCCTAAATGAGTACAATTCCAAGATAAAAGATAATCTATTTTTCCCAAAACACAATGAGCTAAATGCAAACAATCATATCTGGCTTTATCTGAAATACCTAAAATTTTTTGATACGTACCCGCAAGTGCTTCAACTCCTTGTGGAATTTCCAATTGTTCTATACCTGATATGAACTTTAATCGTTTTTGAGCAGCTTCTTTATCGCCTCCCGAACATTCGTCTATAACAAATTTGCTTATGAGCAAATTATATTTATGCCTTTCTTTTTCCCAAAATAAATTAGTAAGCAACTGACGAGCCGCAACAATTATGTCTGTGCTTGGCTTTGCCGTAGCATAACTTGGAATAGTGGTTTCCAAATAGATACTTTTTTTTGTTCTCACAAGGATAATATAGAAAAAATCACTCCCACTCAATAGTAGCAGGCGGCTTGTGCGTAACATCGTAAAGCAAAGCTCCCAAACCAGCTTCCTTTAATTTTGGCTATAGCTAATAAAGTTAACTAGATTAATTACATTTATTACAATCGGATTCGTTGCGTTGATACCTTTTGAGCCACTCGTCTGCAATATCCTTGCATACTTGGGTATTCAGGACAAAATTTTCATCTACACTGCTGTTGAACCACGCAACTAGTTTTTGAATGTTCGCAGTGGTCTCGGAAAGACGGCACTACCACCTCACAGAAATTGGGAAGTCTCTGGTCAAAGAATCAATGTCTAGACGAGAGTCGAATAATAAGTTATTATTCTCGGTACGAATTTGGATTTGTGTCTCAGATTCAAACAACTTAAACGAATAATCATAGACAAATTCTTTTTCTAAATCGAAAAAACCAGATTCAATGGCAGTGAGTTGATCCATTGCTTTTTCAGAAGGAGCTTCGGTTTCTTGCCAGTCGCCTTTGAGCAGAACCATAATTTTAACCATTTGATTTGACAGGTCTATATCAGCTCGGATTTGGTTTACCGAAAAACAAGGATGTTTCTCTACAATATCCTTCAGTCGCCGACCTACCAAATACGATGTTTCTATGCAAGCCTTGAAATAGCCTTGAATGGATTTCAGAAATTCCTTTCCCTGATTTTCAAGGTCTTCTACCCTCTGGTGCAATGCTTGGTGCTTATCAAACCAGTAGTCAAACAGAGAAGTCGGAATTAGCTCTCCGTATTTTTCAACCGCTCTCTGCATAGCTCTCGGATTGATTTCGGCTCGCTCAAAAACTTCTCGGTCGTTGCCAAGCTCAGTCAATGCAACTTGAATATCTTTTTTGAGCATAGAGGATGAAATAGCTGTCATAGGGTTAGAATATAGAAAAAATCACTCCCACTCAATAGTAGCAGGCGGCTTATGCGTAACATCGTAAAGCAAAGCTCCCAAACCAGCTTCCTTCAATTTTGTCCAAAGCGAATCCCTCAACAAACTCTGGTCTATTTTTGCAAAATTCGCGGTCATTGCCTCCGCACTGTTCACGGGGCGCATAACAATGCAGGGCTTGCCGGCAATTTTAAGCGGCAAAAGCACAACAGGCATTTGCCAGATTTTATCGTATAAATTATTTTCAATTAAAAAGTTAAAGCAAATAGAATCAAAAAGCCGGAGCGTATCAAGAGCTTCTTTTGTGCAATATTGCTCTGCGGTTTCAAAGGCGGTTTCTGAAATGCTGCCAACTAGCCATACGGAACGGTTTATAGCCTTGAAACGGTTAATCAAAGAAGTGCTGATATTCTCCAAAGTTTCCCACGAAAGTTCTCCCTCTATCAACAAAGGCTGTGCATAAGTCCTTGCATCGCCCTGAACACCAACGCTTTTTATCGGCAAAAGCCTTGCTTTTATTGAAAGTTCGTCAATGGCTTTTTTCAATTCGAGAATCTCGGATTTTCCAGAGGCTTTTCCATCGCTGCACAAAAGCCTAACGCCAAGACCAGGACCCGGAAAAGGATGCCGCCAAATGAGTTCTTTTGGAATGCCGAGTTCCTCGCCCAAAATTCGCACCTCGTCTTTATATAAATCCGCGAGCGGTTCCAAAAGCAAACCTTTTTCTTGCAAATCCAAAACGCCTTGCACGCGGTTGTGGTGCGTTTTTATTGAATCCGCATTTTCTGTGCCGCCGCTTTCTATTGTATCGGGATAAATGGTGCCTTGAGCCATTATCCAGTCGTTTGCGTTCAGTGATAGCCTTGCCATTTCGCTATCTTTAATTTTTAAAAAAGTTTCGCCTATGATGTTTCGTTTTTTTTCCGGCTCAGAAACGCCTTGCAACTCACGCAAAAAATCTTTTCCTGCATCGCAAATTTGCAAATTGTTCATACCCTCTTTTTGCAAAAAATTCATAACTTGTTGGCTTTCGTCAAGCCGCATCAAGCCGTTGTCTATGTGCAAACCCAAAACCTTTTCCTGACCCAAAACCTTGTTCAAAAGCACAAATGCCACTGTGGAATCTACCCCGCCGGAGACTAGCAAAAATACTTTTTTGCCTTCTGCCGCCTTTGTTATTTTTTCGCTTATCTGCGGCACATAACTCTTTATGCTCCAAGATTTTTTGCAACCGCATATATCAAGAATAAAATTTTCCAAAAATTTGTCGCCAAATTCGGTATGCCTAACTTCGGGGTGAAATTGTATTCCGTAAATTTTCTTTTCTGTGTTCTCCACTCCGGCAAATTCGCAGTCGCTGGTGCAGGCTATTGCGCTGAACCCTGCTGGAAGTTTTGAAACACTATCTCCGTGGCTCATCCAAGCGAGGCTGTTTTCGGGAATGTTTTTGAACAAAGGGGAATCGCTTTTTGTTATTTGCAGGTTGGATATTCCGTATTCCTTGACCTTCCCTGGGCTAACCTCGCCGCCCAAGTTCTGCGCTATGAGCTGGTGACCGTAGCAAATCCCAAGTTTTGGAATGTTTATGCCTAGAATGTCTTTATTGAATGCCGGGGCGTTTTTTTCATAAACGCTCATTGGACCGCCGCTAAATACAATGCCTTTGACGGAACTTAAATGCTCCACAGGCGAATTTGGCGAAAAAATGCGAGCAAAAACTCCTAGCCTTCTAATGCGGTTCGCTATTAAATGCGCATATTGCCCGCCAAAATCCAAAACAGCAATGGTGTCTAGGTCGTTGGAATTCATTTGCGTGTAAGGTAGAAAATTCTATATTTCTTGACGAGGTATCCTTATGAAAATTTTCAATGTATTAACGGCGGTATTTGCGGCTTTTGCAATTTCATTCGCACAAGGCGAGCCCAACCAAGAAATTTACACCAAAGTCGTTATCGCTTGCCAAGATAACAAGGCGGTAAAAGCGGGGCTTGCACAAGTCACAAAAAAGAATGAAAAAGTGGTAGATGCTTATGACAAAAGCGAGAGAAACGAAAAGGCGAAATATGAAAGAAATACAAGCGAAATTGATATTGTGAGTGCCGAGGGTCCAAAGATTGTGAAATCTTATGCGGAGTGCATGAAAACTAAATTGCAAAGCAAGGAGTTCCGCGAGCAAGGCAATAAACTCACTGCTAAAGTTTCGGTGACAAACGATGGGCGTTTGGTCAATAATAATACAACAACAACAGAACGCCCTGTCAAAAAAGGCAAAGCAACAAAGGTAGGCAACCCCACAATCACGCAGGGTAAATCACTTTGGTGCGAAGATGAGATGAATAAGTGCTTGCAGGCTACGATTGTTATTGAGCAGAAATAATTTTGGGTATATTCCCAAATTTTTTCTACCTTACCCCCAATGCCGAAACGCAACGACATAAAAAAGATTCTCCTTATAGGTTCTGGACCTATTGTTATTGGGCAAGCTTGTGAGTTTGATTATTCTGGGGTGCAGGCTTGCAAATCGCTGAAAACGGAGGGGTATGAATTGGTGCTGGTGAATTCAAATCCGGCTACCATAATGACAGACCCTGATTTTGCAGATAGGACATATATAGAACCCCTTACCAAAGAGGCTTTGACAGAGATAATTCGCAGGGAACGCCCAGATGCCTTGCTGCCTACGCTAGGTGGGCAAACTGCCCTGAACCTCGCTATGGAGCTTGCAGACAGCGGGGTGCTGGAACGCTATGGCGTTACAATGCTTGGGGCAACTCCTGATGTAATTCGCAAAGCCGAAGACAGAGGCTTGTTCAAGGAAGCTATGAAAAGAATAGGGCTTGATATGCCACGTAGCGAAACTGCGCACTCTTATGAAGAGGCTTGCAACATAAAAAATATGCTGAACACCTGGCCCCTTGTTATACGCCCAGGCTTCACGCTTGGAGGCACAGGCGGCGGCATTGCTCGGAATGAAAAAGAATTCAAGGAAATATGCGAAAGGGGCTTGTATTACTCTCCAACAAAAGAATTGCTGATTGAAGAATCCATCGAAGGCTGGAAAGAATTTGAACTCGAAATAATGAGAGACACCAAAGACAACTGCGTTATTGTTTGCTCAATTGAAAATATAGACCCCATGGGAATTCACACGGGCGACTCAATAACCGTTGCTCCTGCCCTAACGCTCACCGACCAAGAATATCAAAAATTGAGAGATGCTGGCATTGCGGTTATGCGTGAAATTGGAGTTAGCACGGGCGGTTCAAATGTGCAGTTTGCCATTAATCCCAATGATGGGCGTTTGGTTGTTATTGAAATGAATCCGAGAGTTTCAAGGTCTTCTGCACTCGCTTCAAAAGCAACAGGATTTCCCATTGCCAAAATAGCCGCCAAATTAGCGGTTGGCTACACCTTAGACGAAATTCCAAACGATATAACCCAAAAAACACGTGCCTGCTTTGAACCGTCAATAGATTATATCGTAACCAAAATTCCTCGCTTTGCATTTGAAAAATTCATAGGTGCAGACGACAAGCTCGGAACGCAAATGAAATCTGTTGGCGAAGCTATGGCCATTGGGCGCACATTTAAGCAGTCCTTTCAAAAAGCACTTCGCTCTTTGGAAACGGGCAGAGCTGGTTTTGGTGCAGACGGAAAAGAACATTTATTCAAAAACCTAAGCGATGAAGAGTTAGAGACAAAAATAGGCATAGGCAGCGCGAACCGCATATATATGGTGCTTGAAGCCATAACTCGCAAATGGGGTGTTGAAAAAATTTATGAACTGACAAAAATAGACCGCTGGTTTTTGCGGCAATTTGAAGAGCTTGCGGAGTATGAAAATGAAATTCGTTCCGCAGAAAATTTAAAAGGCCTCGCAAAAGATTACTTGCTTTTTGAGCAGGCAAAAGAATTCGGTTTTTCCGATAAGCAAATTGCAAATATACTTTGCGAAAAAGAAGAAGTTGTTAGAAAAAAACGAAAGGAAATAAATCTCCGTCCGCAGTTCCATAAGGTTGATACCTGTGCCGCAGAATTCAGAGCCTTTACCCCTTATCTATATTCAAGCTATTCCAGCGGAGCAAAAAATTCCAAAAATGAAGAGACAACTACAACAGAAAAGAAAAAAATTCTCATATTAGGCGGCGGACCAAATCGCATTGGGCAAGGTATAGAATTTGACTATTGTTGCGTTCACGCTTCTTTTGCGCTGCGAAAAGCTGGCTTTGAAACCATAATGCTGAATTCAAATCCCGAAACTGTTTCCACAGACTACGATACTTCCGATAAACTTTATTTTGAGCCTTTGACTTTGGAGGATGTTCTTGAAGTTTATGAGAGAGAAAATTGTTTTGGAGCTATTGTGCAGTTCGGTGGGCAAACACCGCTGAATTTGGCAGAAGGATTGAAAGCAAATGGCGTAAACATAATAGGCACATCACCAACCGATATTGCCGTTGCAGAAGACCGTGAGCTTTTTGCGAATATGATTAAAAAGCTGGGCATTTTGCAACCTCCTAATGGGCTTGCAAAAACTGAGAAAGAAGCCGAAAAAATTGCAGAGCGAATAGGCTACCCCATACTTATGCGTCCCTCTTTTGTTTTGGGTGGCAGAGCTATGGTTATAGTTTATGACAAAACGGGACTTCGCGAATATATGGCAAAAGCTATGGAAGTTTCGGATGGCAGAGCTATTTTGATAGATAGTTTTTTGGAGAACGCCACCGAGGTGGATGTGGATTGCCTCTCGGATGGGGAGACTCAGGTTATAGGCGGCATAATGGAACACGTGGAACTAGCGGGAGTGCATTCTGGCGATAGCGCTTGCACAATTCCGCCAATAACGCTTTCTGAGCAAATTCAAAACACCATAAGGGAGCACACAAAGGCGATGGCAAAGGAATTGAATGTTTGCGGCTTGATGAATGTTCAGTATGCCATACAAAACAAAACTGTTTATGTGCTGGAGGTAAACCCAAGAGCTTCCAGAACAGTTCCTTTTGTGAGCAAAGCCATAGGCGTTCCGCTTGCAAAAATTGCCTCGCTTTGCATGGCTGGCAAAAAATTGAAGGAGATTGGTTTTACCAAAGAATTTATACCAAGCCATTTTTCCGTTAAAGAAGCGGTGTTTCCATTTGCGCGCTTTCCAGGCGTGGATATAATTTTAAGCCCTGAAATGAAATCTACTGGGGAAGTTATGGGCATAGACCGCTCGGCGAGCATGGCATATTTGAAAAGCCAAATAGCCTCAGGCAGCAAACTGCCTAAAAGCGGGAATATTTTTCTAAGCCTCCGCAGCGAAGACCAAGCCTCCGCAATTCCAGATATTAAAAAATTAGTAGATTTAGGTTTTACTCTTTATTGCACAAGAGGAACAAGCACAATGCTGAGAAATAGCGGAATTCCAACAAATGCTGTATTCAAGGTAGCAGACGGCAGGCCAAACGCTATAGATTTGATAGAAGAAGGCAAGCTCGCATGGATAGTGAATACGCCTAGCAAAGGGGAAAAGCCGGCAAGCGATGAAATGAAAATCCGCACAAACTGCCTAATGCGCGGCATTCCAGTAACCACCACATTGCACGGTTTGCAACGCACAGTTGATGGTTTGTGTGCTATGAATAAATTAGATATTATGGATGTGTGCAGTTTGCAGGAATATTCCAGGCATAGCCCTATGGTGGAAGTATGATGAAGAATGTACTTTCTATACCTATTTCCCGCAAGCGTCAAAAATCCATGCAACGCATGTATGTTATTTTTTCTTCTATTTTGTTCTTGCTTATATTCATACCTGGAATTGTGACGTTTATTATTTTAATGAATAAAATTCAGTATAAAGACATTGGGGATGAACTAATACAGACAATTAAGATAGAGAGACTTAAACTGGAAACCTCTTTGAATAGCCAAATTGCCCTAGCTTTAAAAATGGCGAACTCTCCCTTGATAAAACGGTACTTTTTAAATTCCTCAAATAGTGAATTGCAAAAAATTGCCTTTGAGGAACTAGCCGGATACCGCAAAGCTTTTGCGAGCAACTCAATTTTTTGGGTGAATGACGTTGATAAAAAATTTTTCCAAAATGAATCTTATGAATATACAATTGATACAACAGACTCAAGCAATGATTGGTATTCTATGGCTCTTGATGAGGAAAAAGAATATAATTTCAATATAAGTTATGATCCTAATCTTAATAGAACAAATTTACAGATCAACGTACCGATCATTGACAATAATTATAAACCCATTGGCATTGTGGGAGCAAACGTAAATCTATCTGATTTTATTGATACTTTATATCAAAACTATTCTGGGGTTGCGAAATTGTATTTTCTTAAAGTTGATGGTGAAATAACTGGAGCAAACGATGTTGCTCTTGTTGAGAATAAAGTAAATATAATAGAAGTATTAGGCAAAACTGGCACGGAAATTCTTGCCAAAACAAAAGGATTAAAAGTTGATAAAGAAATTGAATATTATTTTGAGGCAAAAAACAAGAAACAAATAGTCGCAGTTGGTTCAATCCCAGATTTGAATTGGTATATAACCGCTACACGTTCTATTGTTATTGATAACTCCATGCGTGGCATAACGCTTCTTTTTGCCATAATGATGGTAATTGTTTTTGCTATATATGTAATTTTCAATATATTTGTTTTTGGAATGCTGGAGCCGCTCAATAATATGGTTAAAACAATAAATCAAACATTGTTCGACTGGGAGCTAAAACCGTATGGAAATAATTATAATAGCGAGGAAATAGGATCCATTGGAGAATTTCTCAATTTAACCATAATAGATCAGCTTACCGGCGTTTACAAGAGGCGGTATATGGATGGACACCTGAAAAAAGTCATCAAATCTTTGGATCGTACAAATACCAACCTCAGTTTGTTGTTGGTAGACATTGATTATTTTAAAAAATACAACGATACCTATGGTCATGATGCGGGCAACAATTGCCTTAGGGTAATCGCTTCCACTCTTATTCAATGCGTATCGAGAGATGTAGATTTTGTTGCGAGATATGGCGGCGAAAAATTTGCCATTGTTTTGCCGAATACCGATAAGAACGGTCTTCATATGATTGCGAAAAAATTATTGGAAAAAGTCCGTGAGTGCAAAATACCGAATAAAGCAAGCCATATAGCAGATTATGTAACAATCTCCATTGGCGGCACAACTAGCGTTGTTAAGCATTTACAGCAGTCACAGGATTATATAAAAGCTGCCGATAAAGCCTTATACGAATCCAAGAAAAATGGCCGCGACAGATATACTTATGAGAATTTTGAGGAAAGAATAAGCGTGTAAATTATTGGAGGCAAATATGGCAAGAAAAGAAATAAGTTCAAAAGATATTGCGGCAGTGGGTCCGTATTCTCTTGGCGTGAATGTTGATGGGCTTGTGTTTTTTTCGGGGCAGATACCGATTGACCCAAAAACTGGGAAATTGGTGGAGGGCGATGTTAAAGCACAAACCGAACAGGTGTTCAGCAATATATTCAATTTGCTGGAGAGCGCAGGGCTAACTCCTGATAATGTTCAAAAGGTGAATGTTTTTCTCACTGATATGAACGACTTTCAGGCGATGAATGAAGTGTATAAAAATAAATTCAATAAACCCTATCCGGCACGTAGCACTCTTGGCGTAGCCGCTTTGCCTTTGGGATCAAAAGTTGAAATAGAAATAATTGCAAAATGATTTTTGCTGTAATATATTTTGTTATTTCTTTCATAGTGCTTTTTCTAGGCACGTTTCAAATTGTTGGGAGAAAACATCGTAGCAATTTGAACTGGTATTTTTTTGCCCTTTGCGGGGTAATTGCCATTTCCACTTTCAACAATGGCATCCTATTTTATGAAGCCTTTTTAGAAGGTGTAAATTTAGGTGAATCAGGTTATATTTTTACCAAATTAAACATGATTCTATCATCAGTTAAAATTATGATTATTCCGTTTCTTTTCTCATTTATACTTAGTCTTTCAAAAATCAAATCCAAAAGAATTAGAATATTGCATATTATCTTACTTTCTGTTAATACTTTGACCGTTTCTGTGATATTTATTATTATTTTTGCTTCTATTAATGCGATTAATATTTTATCTTCAAATTTTAATAGATTGGTTCTTTTGATTGTTATTTTCTCCTTCTGTTGTTTGATTTATCTACTGTATAAATGGATAAAAAGCGTGTCTCTAAAACGAGATCGTTTACAAGCAATAACAATATTATTAATTTGCATAATATCGCTTTTTTCTCTTATTGCTTTTTCAATTATTCTAAATTCATATTTGATAGAACTAATTCGTTTTATCGGCTTATTAGTGTTTGCCTTTGTTTTCAACCATTATGCCAACAAATATAACAAATTTAGTTTTAATGTTTCCAACCTTGCCAAATATGTTTATACAGCTGTTAAACTACCTGTGCTTATTCTTGATGATACTGGCGATATTATGCTCTGCAACACGGTTTCAGAAAGTTTTTTCAAGAAAAATACCGAGCAACTCACTAAGCTAAAATTAACTGACCTATTTGATTTTACGGATAATAGCAATGCTGTTTCCCGTGTTGATGGGCAAAAATGCCAAGTTTCACGAAATGATGTCTATGATAAATTTGGCGAAATTATATGCACTGTTGTTATAGTCACCGACATCACAGAAAAAGAGGATTTGATACGGCAGCTCAATGAATCCAATGCCAAAATTGAGCATTTTAACAAGGAACTGCAATCTGAGGTTGATAGGCAAACTGAAAGCATCCGTAATCTTCAAAAAGCTATTGTGTATTCTATGAGCGATTTGATAGAAAAAAAAGATGGCTTCACAGGCGAGCATACCAGACGAGTGAGCGAATATGTTGCTATTTTGCTGCGCGAATTGGTAAAGCGCGGTCATAAATTTACAGAATCGGACATTCAAAGAATAGCAGAATCTTCACTTTTGCACGATATGGGAAAAATCGCAATACCAGACAACATTCTTCTTAAAAACGGAAAATTGACCGATGAAGAATTTGAAGCGATGAAAAGCCACAGCACAACAGGTGCAGATTCTTTGCAAAAGTCAATGCAGTTTGCAAAAGACAACGATTTTTTGAAAAGTGCCTTTATAATGGCTAAACATCACCACGAAAGATGGAACGGCAGCGGCTACCCAGACGGCAAAAAGGAAAATGAAATACCTCTTCTAGCCCGTGTGATAGCCATTGCCGATGTTTACGATGCACTTCGTTCAAAACGCTCGTATAAAGAACCGTTAAGCCGTGAAAAAGCAAAAGCAATTATAATGGAAGAAACAGGCCGTCAATTTGACCCTGAACTAGTTGATGTTTTTTTAACGGTAGAGCCGGAGTTTCATAAGTTTTGTGAAGCTACCAAGAAAAAAAATGATGGTTAAATAACTTTTCATATTCAAATGAATATACAATTTTCTATATTTCTAAGAATATGATTTTTGCGGTAATATATTTTGCTATTTCTATCATCGTGCTCTTTCTAGGCACGTTTCAGATTGTTGGGAAAAAACATCGTAGCGAGTTGAACTGGTATTTTTTTGCTATATGCCTAATAATTGTCGTTTCTGCTTTCAACAATGGCATTCTATTTTACAAAGCATTTTTAGAAGGTGTAAATTTACGTGAATCAGGTTATATTTTTAGCAAATTAAATATGATTTTTTCAACAATAAAAAT
>Ga0268262_10001745_pt1 | contig 26209 bp, 26 predicted proteins | sample TergutNc150P3_FD_190354 | JGI IMG/M metagenome (GOLD analysis project Ga0268262, IMG submission 190354) | Nasutitermes corniger P3 segment gut microbial community from laboratory colony in Florida, USA - Nc150 P3 (SPAdes) (version 2) | ecosystem: Host-associated > Arthropoda: Insects >... | reverse complement strand
GCGGCTGCACGGACTGGAGCGGGTGAAGGGATTTGAACCCTCGACTTCAACCTTGGCAAGGTTGCACTCTACCACTGAGTTACACCCGCGATTCAGAATGCGGATATTCATCCTATCACGTCCGTGTCGTGGGTCAAGAATTTTTTGTTTCAGATCGGCCTTGCCCAAACGTAAGAGTTGACCTGGTGCCTGGTGCCAGGCTATCCTTAAAGACGTTTCCAGACCACAAGCCGTTTCTCTTTTTTAACCCCAAATGCCTTTTTGCAGAAAAGCCCAATGAACAGAAAACTGATACGCCCTAACATGGACGAAATCAAAAAGAGGCTCGGGAGGCCGCCCAAGTCGCGCCAGGACGACATTGTGGAGTCGGGCCACGACACCGGCGCCAACGGCTCCGCCACAAACAAGGCGACCGCCCCGCAGGGCACCGTCAGCCCCCGGCGCAAGATCGCGCCCCCGGAGCAGACCAACGCGGAAAGCTACTACTACCTCAAGCAGATGCAGGCCAAGACGCCGATGGTGGTGGTCCTGCAGGACGGCGAGAGGATAAGGGGCATCATCGAGTGGTACGACAAGCACTGCCTGAAGGTGAACAGGGTGAAAGAGCCAAACATCCTGCTGCCAAAGCACAGCATCAAGTACCTCTACAAGCAGGAAGAAGAGCCAAGGGTGCGGAGGGCGCGCAGCAGCTCCAGGGACGAGTCGCCGTCCGAGCCAGAGGCAAAGCACCAAGCATGAAACAGGCGCCGCGCCTAGCCGTCACACTCGGCGACCCTTGCGGCGTCGGCCCCGAACTGCTGCTGAAGGTGTTGCCGGCCATCGCCGACAGGTGGCTGCCGACAGTGTACGGGAGCCTCGCTGGGCTCGCTCTGCTGCCCCCCGGCGGTGTTGATTTCGAGGTTCGCGAGGGCAGGCTGGCGCTGGGCCCGTTGGAAATACCTTGGGTTGACCCCACGCCAGAAGTGTTCAGGGACAGTCTGAAACTGGGCGAGCCAAGCGCGGTTTCTGGCAGGTGCGCCGTAGAGGCCGTCCGCAGCGCGACGCTGGATGTGTTGGCCGACAGGCAGGATGCGCTGCTAACGCTGCCCATCTCGAAGGCCGCCGCGCACATGGCCGGCTACGACATACCTGGCCACACGGAACTGCTGCAACAGTTGACGGATTCACCCACTGTGAGAATGTCCTTTGTCAGTCCCAGCCTGAAAGTGGTGTTGCACACTGTCCACCAGAGCCTGCGCTCCGCCATCGAGGGTCTGAACGCCGAATCGGTGGCGGAGACGCTGACATTCACCGCCGAACAGTTCGCAGCCCTTTTGGGTCTGCCCCAAATCAGGGTCGCGCTGTGCGCCCTGAACCCGCACGCCGGCGAGTGCGGGGCCTTTGGCGGCGAAGAGGCACTGCTGGAAGAATCCATCAAAATTGCCGCAGACCACTTTGGCGGGGGTGCCAGTGCTGCTCCGACGTTTCACGGTCCCTGCCCAGCCGACACTGTTTTTCTGCGGGCGCGGCGCGGTGAATTCGATGTGGTGGTGGCGCTCTACCACGACCAGGGTCTGATACCCATAAAGCTGGTTGAGCCCGAAAGTGCCGTGAACCTTACGCTGGGTCTGCCCTTTGTGAGGGTCTCGCCCGACCACGGTACTGCATTCGACATAGCCGGCAAGTGGGCGGCCGACCCAAGAAACACGCTGGCCGCTGCGGAACTGGCGTATTCTCTTCAAAGGTGACACATGCCGACTAATGCCACAACAGCCATTCTGTTCGCAGACGAAGGCCCAATGCAGGGCAGCTTGGTGCCCGTCTGCCTAGAAAAAATTCTGGGCGATGAGATACTCCTGTGGCAACTCCGCGCACTCCCTAAAGAAATCAACCATGTCCACGTCATAGCCGGGGAAAACCACAAGGCGGTGGCCAGGCTGCTGGCTGACTACAACGCCGAAACTGGCGACAATATTGAATGTCGCCAAGACCGAAGCGTCTTGCATTCAATCCTCGGTTTGGCAGAAAAATGTGCCATTGAGCTTGGGGCGGGCATTTTGTTCATGCAGGCAAACCGACCACTGATAAATAATTGCGCCATAAAGTCGCTGCTGAACTGCGGCAACGGCGCAACGCTGGACGGGTGCAAACATGAACTGGGAGTGCTGGAGTGGTCATTGATCGCAAAGGCGGCAGAGCGGTTGGTTCAGCAAAACCCAGAAGCGGACTCAAAATGCCTGTTGTCAATGGTGTTGCCTGAGAACCCGCAGGCGGTTGTTGGGTGTGGCAGGGATAATAGGCTCTGCGCCAAGACCAGGCGCGACTTGGCCAAAATCCACGACATCGCTAGGAAGCGCATCGTTGCCAGTTGGCTAGATACCGGCGTGGCGTTCATCGACAAAAACTCGACCTACATAGGTCCCAGGGTGACGCTGGCCGACAGGGGAGTGACGATAGAGCCGCATGTCCGCATGGAGGGCAGGGTGATAGTCGGGGAGGGGACCACCATAGGCCAGGGGTCCATAGTGCGGGATTCAACACTCGGTGCTTCAATCGAGGTCAAGCCCTACTGCGAAATTTGCGGCACTTCAATTGGCGACGGTGCCAGGATAGGTCCCTTCGCCAGGCTGCGCGAAGGCTCTAGGATTGATTCAAACGCCCACGTCGGCAACTTCGTCGAGACAAAAAAGACACACATGCAGCAGGGCGCCAAGGCCAACCACCTGACGTATTTGGGCGACTGCGAGGTGGGCGAAAACACCAACGTCGGCGCTGGCTGCATCACATGCAACTACGATGGGTACGGCAAGCACCGCACGGTCATTGGCAAAAACGTCTTCATCGGCTCGGACTGCCAACTAGTGGCACCCGTTACAGTGGGCGACGGGGCGGTGCTGGCCGCAGGGACAACGCTCACAGCCGACGCGCCCAAAGACGCGCTGGTTCTGACGCGCCCAGAGACGACCATTAAGGAAGGCGGCGCTTCAAAATTGCGGGCGAAAAAAAGCAGCCGTTAGCCGATAGTAACTGGCAACTGGCAACTGGCAACTGGGCACTCTGTTATCATTGGATGGTCATGTTGACCAACATCCTTGACGCGCTTGGCGTCAGAATCCTTGCGGCGCTGGACAAGGCGGGTGACTTTGCGGTCATCTCGTACAGGGCGTTCCGCGCCGTGTTTAGTCGCCCATTCGACGGCACGGCGCTGATGCACCAGTTTGTTGCGGTGGGGGTCAAGTCAATCCCAGTCGTCGCGCTAACTTCCATGGCTGTCGCCATGGTGTTCGCCGTCCAACTGTACTTCGGCTTCAAGATGTTCCAGGCCGAGGCCATGGCCGCGCAGGTGGAGGGCATGGCGGTTATGCGCGAGCTCAGCCCGATAATAACCGGCCTGATGATGGCGGGGCGCGTGGGGAGCGCGATGGCGGCGGAAATAGGCACCATGCGGGTGACGGAGCAGATAGACGCGCTGGAGTGCCTAGCAACGGACCCCATCCACTACCTGTTTGTGCCAAGGCTTTTGGCGGCCATCGTCATGCTGCCCATGCTGACGGGGATGTCGGTGCTGGTCGGCTACTGGGGCAGCTACATCCTCTTGGTGGGCACGGGGGCCCAGAGTTCCGTTACCTTTGCGGAGGACTTTTTCAGATACCTGGCCTGGCGCGACGTGGGCATTGCCCTGATTAAGGCATTTGTGTTTGGCCTGATCATCGCGCTGGTTGGCTGCTGGCGCGGGTATCGGACGCAGGGCGGGGCAGAGGGCGTGGGCAACGCGCCCACCAGTGCTGTGGTGGTGTCCAGCCTGTGGATACTGGTGGCCGACTTCTTCCTCACCAGACTGCTGTTGGTGTCGTGATGTACGAGCGCAGCGGCGAAAAGCCAGTCATTGATGTGGTGAACCTCTCGAAGGCCTTTGGCAAGCTGACCGTGCTTTCCAACGTCAATTTATCCGTCAGGGAGGGCGAAAGCCTGGCTGTCATGGGCGGGTCAGGCACGGGCAAAACAGTGCTGCTGCGAAACATCATGGGCCTGCTCACGCCAGACTCGGGCCAGGTGGTGGTCGACGGCAAGACCATACACAGGTTGAACAGGGAGGACCTGTTCGAGACCAGGAAAAAAATAGGCATGTGCTTCCAGATGGCCGCGCTGTTCGACTCCATGACGGTGGAAGAGAACATTGCCTTTCCCCTCAAACGCCACACCGGCATGACCAAGGCGCAGATTGACGACAGGGTCGACGAGTGCCTTCACCTGGTGGGCATGAAGGGCACGCAGAAACTGAGGCCCATCGAACTGTCCGGGGGCATGAAGCGGCGCGTTGGCTTTGCAAGGGCCATAGCCCTCAAGCCGAAGATACTGCTGTTCGACGAGCCGACGACGGGCCTAGACCCCGTGATGACGGACGTGATAGGGCGCATAATCCTCGGCCTCAAGGTGGAACTGGGTGTCACCAGCATAACCATCACCCATGACCTCAAAAGCGCCTTCGCCATTGCGGACAGGATAGCCCTGCTGTTCAGGGGGGAGTGTATCGCCTTGGAGACTCCGGATGAGTTCCAGAAAAACACGCACCCGGTGGTGCAGCAGTTCCTCAACGGCAACGCGGATGGGCCATTCCTATTGGACCCCCCGCCGCCTAAACTGAAGCCGACGGAGGGCGACGCAGTCCCCGCTGACCGCAATTCTTTGCAATCGGGAAGAACGACATGAGACCAGAGACCAAAGTGGGTGCATTCTTCGCCGTTGCCATCCTCATAGTGGTGTGGCTGGTATTCAAGGCGGAGAAGCTGACGGTTTTCGACAAGGCCCCCAAAAGGGTCTTCGTGGCCAGTTTCAGCCACGCGGCCGGGCTGCCAAAGCAGGGCAAGGTCCGCGTCGCCGGCGTGGAGGTGGGCAAGGTGCAGGACATCAGGCTGGACGGCAACATGGCCGTGGTCACATTCAGCGTCAGTGAATCCGTGCCCGTTCATTCGGACGCAGTGGCGAGCCTGGCCAACATCGGGATTTTGGGCGAGAAATACATAGACCTCAACCCCGGCAGCAGAGGCATGGCGGAAGAAGGCGCGCGGCTGGCCAGCACCACCGGCGTGGGACTGGACGCAGTCATGGAGAGCATCGGGGCCATTGCCACTGACCTAAAGGGCATCACGTCCGCCCTGAACGACAGCATGGGCGGCGAAAACGGGCGCGCGAAGCTGGACGAGATAATTAACAACATTCAGACCATGACGGCGGAGTTCAGGGCGCTGGCGCAGGAGAACCACGGCACCCTCAACAGGACAATGGCAAACCTGGAGAGCATAAGCGCGGACTTCCGCGAGCGCATCCCTGGGCTGGCCAAGCAGTTCAGTGACTTGGGGACCAACCTCAACGCCCTGTTGGCCGAAAACGGGCCAGAGATCACCGGCCTAGCAAAGGACGCGCGCAAGCTCGCCGCGGGCTTCCAGACCACCAGCGACAACCTGCTGGCCATCACCGAAAGGATAAACAAAGGCGAAGGCACCCTCGGCAAACTGCTGACGGACGAGACCACCATAGCCAAGCTGAACGAAGCGGTGGACAACGTTAACGACCTGCTGGCCGGCATGGGCAAGATGGAGTTCCGCCTGGACATGAACGCCGCCTCATGGTTGGGGCGCGGCAATGGGCGCGGCGGCAGGGCGGCCTTGGACGTTGAAATAGGCAGGAAAGAGGACTACTGGTACTCGCTGGGCGTTTCCACCACCCCCGACGGCAAAGTGAAAAACCAGACTACCTACATCAGTTGGACGGACCCAGCGACCGGCCAACCGACATTTGCCCCGGTTGACTTCCACAGCGTGAACACAGAGCAGACATTCAACTTTAGTGCCCAGTTCAACAAGCGAATCGGCAAGCACCTAGTTGTCCACGCCGGCGTCATAGAGGGCACTGGCGGCGGTGGCGTAGAGTTCCGCGCCTTCAAGGACCGCTTCCGCCTTAGTGCCCTTGCCTACGACTTCACCCAGAGGGAGGGCAAGGACAACCCCCGCGTCCGCGCCTCCGCCAGCCTAGAGTTCTGGAAGGGCATCTACGCCCAGGCCGGCCTGCAGGACCTCGCCAACAAAGACACCCGCAGCTTCTTCCTCGGCGGCGGCTACCGCTGGAAGGACGACGACCTCAAGAAAGTGGTCGGTTTGGTGGGGGTGGCGAAGTGAGGGGGAAGCGTTGTACGATCTAAACTGATGGGCAGTCTTTTATCCAACCGAGGAGAAAAAATGAGTAACGGAGATGGACAAGAGTACGCAAATATGCCAAGAGGGGCGGTAGAGTCGCCCGAACTTTTGTACGCGGAAGAGAATTCTGATGATGTCTCTAATGACGATATTACTACTTGGATATTTCAATGTAATCCCGAAAAATATAATATTGTTGAAGCTCTAGAAAACAGCGATGTGCTAACATGGTCAGTGAATCAACACAAAGATAAAGTGAAAAAAGGGCACAGGGTGTATCTTTGGTTATCTGGGGACAACGCTGGTATCATTGCTTCTGGGACAATTTTAAATGACCCTAAACCGCGTGAATATAATAATCCTAGTGACAAATACTGGATAAACAATACCGAAACTAATAAAACCCAAAAAGAACCGATGATGGTTAATATTCAAATAGAGCAAAAACAAATCAAGCCACCATTTATTCAGCGTTCTGTTCTCGAAAAAAATGAACAGACAAAGAATCTGAGCATCTTTAGCGTTAAATTCAGACAGACTAATTACCCCGTAACAGAACTCGAAAAAGCGTCAATCGAGGACATTATCAATAGCATTATTAGGTTGAATAAATACGCCAAAATCGAAGAAGCGTCAATTAAGAACTCCACAATGAGCATTGTCAAGCAGAGGAAATATACCAGAGACGATTTTTTGCATGAAGTCTATATTAACCCAAAGCAATACGACACATTGAATGGGCTTCTGGAGCGCAAGAAGAACGTGATATTGCAAGGTCCCCCTGGCGTGGGCAAGACATTTGCGGCGAAGCGGCTGGCGTTCTCGCTGATGGGTGAAGTTGATGAGAGGCGCGTAAAGATTGTTCAGTTCCACCAAAGCTACAGCTATGAAGACTTCGTTATGGGCTATAGACCTGCTGCAAGTGGATTTGAAATTCAGACTAGACCGTTCTATGATTTTTGCAAGAATGCACAGGGTGACCACGGCAAAGAATATTTCTTCATCATAGACGAAATCAACCGTGGCAATCTAAGCAAGATTTTCGGCGAGATACTAATGCTCGTAGAAAGCGACCAGCGTGGGAAGTCGGTTGATCTGTTGTATGATTACGCGCGGAAGGACAAGGAACCTTTCCATGTCCCCGAGAAACTCTATATCATCGGCATGATGAACACTGCGGACAGGAGCCTTGCCATGATGGACTACGCGCTTCGCAGGCGCTTTGCTTTCTTTGACATGGAGCCAGCATTTCAGTCTGTCGGCTTCAAAAATTATCAATCAGGCAAAGGAAACGCAAAGTTCGATTCCTTGATTGCGAAAGTTGAATCCCTGAACAAAGCCATTGGCGAAGACAAATCTTTGGGGCTCGGGTTCCGCGTGGGCCACAGTTACTTCTGCACCGAAAAAGACATAACCAATGAATGGCTGTCGTCCGTTGTTGAATATGAGTTGATTCCTCTCCTTAAAGAATACTGGTTGGATGAACCCGACATGGTGGAGAATTGGTCGGCCCAGTTGCGGGGTGCGCTGAATGGCTGAGCGTCCGCAAAACAACATCCGAATCAAAAATATCTATTACATGCTTTCGTATGCCTACCAGACACTCCGCGAGAACGGTGTCAATAGCGTTTCCGTTGAAGAGTTCGACCACGTACACGATCTATTGGCGGCGATACTAGTTCAGACCGTAGGCGCACAAGTCAAGCGCGGCCTGCACAGGGATTACATTGAAAGGAATGACACACTTGCTGGCGTAAGGGGGCAGATCAAAATAGGCGAAACGGTGAAGCAACTGGCGCATGTGCAAGGCAAGCTGGTGTGCGCGTTTGACGATTTTTCCGTTGACTCGCCCCACAACCAGGCACTCAAGAGCGTGATGCTCCTGCTGTTGCGCCATTTTGATGTCGTGGCGACCAACAAGGACGCTCTTCGCAAGTTGCTACTTTATTTCGGGGAGGTGACGGAGGTGGCTCCAGGGGCGATACGATGGGACGCGCTCAAATACCACCGAAACAATGCCTCCTATGTAATGTTGATAGGGATTTGTCGCTTGGTAGTGGATGGTTTGCTTCTCGCAACCGAAAGGGGGACACACAAACTTTCTGCATGGCTACAAGACGAGGTGATGAATCGCCTATTCGAAAAGTTTGTCCTCGCCTATTACAAACGGCACCATCCAACGCTTGCGCCACGAGCCAGTCAAATAGACTGGGATGTCCCCGAAGGCGAAGACCTTTCGTATCTGCCAAAAATGCGGACTGACATAACGCTACGGTACGGCGACAGGACTTTGATCATAGATACAAAGTACTATTCAAAGATGATGCAAACGCATTTTGGCAGAGAGAAGTACAAAAACCAGAATCTTTACCAGATTTTCACGTACGTCAAAAACTGTGACAGAGGCAATACGGGCAATGTGGCCGGTGTGCTGCTGTATGCCAAGACTGATGAAGACGTAACGCCCAACACAGCCAATACCTTCGGGGGTAGCAAGATAAGCATCAAAACCCTCGACCTGAACCAAAATTGGCAAAATATAAAAGAGCAACTTGATACCCTGTGCGATTGGCTAAGACCCAACGCACTGAGTGGAGACGCTGTTGCAAGCGGCCAAAATGTGAGGCAATGGTAGGCTATGCCGCAACCCGAAACCAACCGCAACCCAGACTTAGACCCCTCCTACAGGGAGGAGCCATTCGAGTATTCGCTGCGGCCGCAGAGGCTGCCAGAGTACATCGGGCAGGAGAAGGTCAAGGCGAGGCTGGAGATTGCTCTGGAGGCGGCGAAGCTGCGGGGGGACGTGCTGGACCATGTTCTTCTGTTCGGGCCGCCGGGGCTGGGGAAGACCACGCTGGCGCATGTCTTGGCCAATGAGATGGGGGCGTCCTGCAAGGTAATCCAGGCACCGGCGCTGGAGAAGAAGGGCGACTTGGCGGCGATACTCACTAACTTGGAGGACGGCGAGTTCCTATTCATTGACGAGGTGCATAGACTGCCGGCGGCTATAGAGGAAATGCTGTATGCGGCCATGGAGGACAGGAAGCTGGACATCCTCATTGGCCAGGGGCCCAGCGCGCAGACGCTGAAGGTTGACCTGCGACCGTTCACGCTTGTTGGCGCGACCACCCGCGCCGGGCTTATCTCCAAGCCCCTGCACGACAGGTTCGGCATGGTGCATCGCCTGGAGTACTACACCCGCGCCGAATTGAAGGTGATAGCCGAAAGAAGCGCGAAGGTCCTTGAAATCAGCATTGCCCCCGACGGCGCGGAGGCCATTGCCCGCAGGTCGCGTGGGACGCCGCGTATCTGCAACAGGCTGCTGAAACGCTGCCGCGACTACGCGCAGGTCAAGGGGCAGGGCGCGATAACGATGGAAATGGCCGACGCCTGCCTGACGCTGCACGAGGTTGACGAATTGGGCCTGGACTCGCTGGACCGGTCGTATCTGGAAGCGCTCTGCGTAAAATTCCGCGGCGGCCCCGTGGGCGTCAGGACACTTGCGGCCGCGCTTGGCGAGAGCGACGGCGGCGCCCTCGAAGACCTGGTGGAGCCATACCTGATGCAGATAGGCTTCCTGGACAGGACACAGCAGGGCAGAAAGGCCACGGAGGCCACGTACGCCTACCTTGGGATAGAGACCAAGCCGGGCGGGCTGTTTGGTGGGTAGTGGCTGGCGCTTCTCCCAACGATTGTCATTCAATCGTGTGGTTTGACCGTGCCCCCCGTTTCGCGCTACAATGACCTATGGCAAAAGACTATTCGCTCCAGGGCACAACCAAGCTGCAACGCGAAAAGTACGTCAGCGACGCCATCGCGCTTTCGACGTTGGGCGCCCCCGCGCCAACAGAAGAGGCCATGGCGCTGCTGCGCGAGTACGTTGACGGCAAGCGCGAGATTGACGAAGTTCTGAGACTGACCATCGAGCGGCACAGGGCGATTGGGGCAAATGCGTGACCCCTATCTGCTTGAAGGCACATCAGTCCTAGAGAACCTGCTGGGAATCAGGGACGCTGACGCGCTCCAGCGGGCAGAAGCGGACATAACCAGCATCAGGCTGTTCACCGTTGATGCCGCGATCCAGTCTGCGGATGCAGGACAACAAGTGCCTAAAGCCCAAGCATTCGGCATGTCGAGACTGCTTGCGATACACAAGCACGTCTTCGGCGACATATACAAGTGGGCGGGGACTATCCGAACCATTCCTATGGAAAAGGGCGAAATGATCCTTGGGGGCGACACCATACGCTATTCCTTGCCAGACGACATCGAGCGAGACTGCGCTACGGCACTGGGAAAACTCAATGGTACGAAATGGGGCGCCGCTGGTGTCAGCGAAACCGCCTTGGACTTTGCAATGTCCATCGCCGCGCTCTGGCAGGTGCATCCGTTCCGCGAGGGCAATACCAGGACGGTGGTAACATTCGCCACGCAGTTCGCCGAGGCCCACGGCTTCCACATGGACAAGACCTTGCTCAAAGACCGTGCCGCCTATGTCCGCGATGCTCTGGTGAAAGCCTCGGATGGGCAGTATTCGGAATATGGGCACCTAGCAAAAATCATGGAAGACGCAATACGGCGCGGATAGCGAAACAACGAACCATCCACAAGGTTCTCGATTACCTATTAAAATATTTCCGACTGTGTTCAGTCACTCTCCAGGAGGTATCTGTGCCAAGGCGCGCGTCAAAGGGGTTCACGCTAGTAGAGCTGCTGCTGGTGGTGGTCATCATCGGGATCATTGCTGGCATTGCCGTGCCGATTCTGGCGGGGCAGAGGACTAGGGCGAGGGTGATTGGGGACGCGCAGGCCAACACCAAGGTCATACAGATGGCCATGGAGCAGCGCTACGCCGACATGGGCACGTACGGCGCCCCTGGCGACTACGAGTACAAGGCCAGCGGCACCAAGCCCAGCGGCGAGGGCAATGAAATACTCCCCGGCTTTGAGCCGAAGGGCAACTCAAAGATGGACTTCAAGATAACGATAGGCGGGACAAGCCTTACGTACACCGTCACCGTCACCGACCCGCTCAAACCAGGCCAGCAGGTGCTGACTATGGACCAAACGGGCGCGGTGACAGTGAATAAAAACTACTAGTGTTGCTTGGCTACAGGATAGATAGGCTTAGTCAATGCCTATGGGCCTGAGCAGCACGTTGTCTTTTTTGTTTTTTGTCTGCTCTTTGTTCAGATAGACGGCCAGAAAGAGGGAGGCGGGTTGCCCGGGGGCTGCCGGCAAAAAACCGATCTGCACTTGACCCTTGTTGCTTTCATCGGCTAAACCCTTGGTCGTTGACCCATCCGGGCTTCCTTCCGTGCTCACGGTCGGGTTGTAGGCTTGCAGCGCGCTAGAAGTGCGCCACGGGTTCTTTTCGTTCCAAAGGGATGGTACTGGGGCGTGTTCCTGATCAGCCCCGAACAAAACTGTCTGAATGTCCGAAGCAGTGGCGATCGGCTCCCCCTGCTCCCTGGCCTTGTCGATGGCGGCGACGAACTCGGTGACGAGGTTCGTGCAGTTGGCAATGGCTGCGGCGTCGCGGCTCTTGGAGCGCTGGTCGAGGTACGTGGGCACGGCTATGGCCGCGATGATGCCGATGATGGCTATGACCAGCAGCAGCTCTATGAGTGTGAAGCCATGTTGCTTCTTCATTGTTTTCTCCTTCAAGAAAATGGCGCGTGGGCCTAATGAATAAATGAATAGTAGCACAAACCAAACAAACTGCCAAGAGGCTATGCCCTAAATACCTAACTCGGCCTCTATTACCCTTGTGATGTTCCTGGGGCCGCCCTCCGTGACATGCACGTCGTCCTCGATCCTGATGCCGCCAAGAGGCGTCAGCTCGTCTATCAGCTTCCAGTTGAAGGCCTTGGCGTCGGGGCCGGTGCGGAATGGCTTTAGCAGCATTGGGATAAAGTACAGGCCCGGCTCTATGGTGACCAGGTGGCCCACGTCGAGGGTCCTGGTGTTCCTAAGGCTCGGGTAGGCCTTTGGTGGCGGGTGCAGCTTGCCTTCGGGCGTGGCCAGCTTGCCGCCGATGTCGTGTATCTGTATGCCAAGGTGGTGTCCTAGGCCGTGGGGGAAGAATGGTCGCGTAAGGCCCTTTTTCATTGCCTCATCAATGCCCGCGTTCAGTACGCCGGCCTGGCCCAGCAGAGTCCCTATCTTGACGTGCGCAATGTGGTGCAGGTCCCCGAAGGGCAGGCCTGGACGCGCCATGTCGGCCAATTCGCGCTCCAGCTTTTCCATGCCGGCCAGCAGGAACTTGAACCTGTGGTCGCATGTGGCACTGACGAATGTGCGCGTGATGTCGGAGCCGTAGCCCCTGACGTTGGCGCCGCAGTCCAAAACCAAGGTCTTGCCGTTGCGGAGTGTGCGCTTGTTTTCGTAGTGGAGCGTGGCGCCCTTTTCGTTCATCGCCACGATGCTCGAAAACGCCAGTTCGTGGTCTAGGCAGCCCAGGCTCTTCACGTATGCCTGGTGTATCTCCAGTTCCGATGCGCCTGAAAGGAAGGCCAAGCGGCTGGCCTCGTGCGCCTTTAGGCCCAGCACAGTGGCTTCTTCCACGCAGCCGATTTCATAGGCATCTTTGTATGCGCGGTCCCAGTCCAGCCTGTTCGTCAGGTTTGATGGGTTCACCACAAACTTGGCTTTTTCGGCCAGGTCTGTTTCGTTGCCAATGTAGGCCACCCTGCCGCCAGGCTTGACCGCAGCCCAGACGGCTTCAATAGTGGGGGCTTCCTGAATGTCGAATGAGTTTGCCCAAAACGGGCTGCCCAGCGGCGACTGCTCGTACCAGTAGTCATCCGGGGCGTATCGAATCAGCTTGGGCTTTGCCCCAGGGCGGATCACCAGCAGGTGGTGCGGCCCAGGCAGCGGCGTCCAATGCGCGAAGTGCGGCGTCCTGCGGAAAGGCGCGTCAACGTCGTCGGCAAAGTAGGTATGCGCCTGGCCAGAGCTAATTACCATTGCGTCGAACTTGGTGGCCTCCAGCGCCACGGCGGCCGCCTTCTGGCGGATGTTGATGTGTTCCTGAAACGTGGCGTAGAGTTCCATGTATGCTCCGAATGACAAATGTTACCAAGTGAGCCAATTGCAAAACCGCTTAAATGACTATCTTTTCCTTTACCAGTTGCTTTTCGCGGAACCTGCCCCAGCGCAGTGGTGTGCAGTCAATGGTCTTGTATTTCCCTGTGATGACCAGTTCGGCCAGGCAGAGACCGGCGGCTGGGCTTTCCATGGCGCCGTGGCCGGAGTAGCCGACCTGCAACAGCAGCCCCGGGTATTCATCGTGCCAGCCCAGTATGGCGTTGTGGTCCTCTGTGACGGTGTCGTAGAGGCTGGCCCATCCGCTCTTCAGCTTGCAGACGGCGGTGCAGGGCATGCGCTCCTGCATGACCTGGTTTATTTCCTCCACGTAGTAGTTCGTCTCCAACTGGGTGTCGAATGTGTCCGGCGAGTCCTTTTTGGCCTTGCCAATCATCAGGTTGCCGGCCTCTTCCTTGAAGTAGATGCCTTGGTCAATGATGGTCATGGGGATGTCCATCCACCTTGGGTCTTTGTCGGGGAAGTCGGTCACGAACAACATGCGCTTCTGGCTGATAATCGGCATCCTGTGTTCCTTGGGGACGCCGCTTCGCTCCAGCAGCGCGTTAGTCCATGGACCAGAGCAGAGGGCTATAACGCCGCCCTGGATGGTCTCTTCGACCCCAGAGGAATCCTTGATCAGCACACCGTTTGCGCGTCCCTTGTCGTCGAACAGCACCTTGATCACTTCCGTGCGGAGCTGGACTATTGGCTTGTTTGTAAACGTGGCGGCCTTTTCAAAGTAGCCCACGGCGGCCTGGCTGGGGTCAAAGGCACCGCAGTCGTTTCCAAACACGCCGCCCACTATCGGCTCGAAACCAAGCAGTTCCGCTATTTCTGGGTCTATGTGGTCTATGCCGCACTTCAAGCCGGGTATCTTGGCCTCTATCTGGCCAGGGCTCCATAGTTCATATTTCACGCCGTTTTCCGACCAAATTTTGGTCGCCTCGGGGATCATATCCCAGGCCTTCCGGTAGTAGGTGAACAGGTAGCCCGTCTGCTTGAAGCCGCAGCCCGTGCCAACTTCGTCCTTGAACGCCTTGAGTATCTCGATGCCCTTGGAGCAAAGCTGCTGGTTGATTGATGTTGTCCAAAGGTTGCGGAAACCGCCGGCGCTATTGGCGGTTGGCCCCTGGGCCACCGCGCCCTCCTTTTCCAGCACCAGTATTGAACCCTTGAATCCCTGCTTCAGGAGGTTGTAGGTCAGTGTGGCGGAGGCTATGCCGGCCCCAACTGCAATCAAGTCGAAAGTGCGCATGTCCGTACCTCTTGGACAATGATAGGTCAGTTGGGGTGCAGTATCGCCTAATCGGAAAGAATTTACTTACACAAACACCTGGAACACCTGGTTGCCCAAAAGAATGCCCTTTTGTGTCAGGCGCAGCCTTTCACTGTCCCATTCGAGTAGCCCCAGTTCAATGAGTGGCGCCAGTTCTTTTTCCCATTTTTCCGCCAAGCCGTGCAAACCTTGGGCACGGGCTAATTCCCGCAGGGCGGGCCAGTCAACCCCTTGGCTCATCCGCAGTCCCAATAGGGGCACTTCGGCCAAGGCTTCGCTGGGGTCCAGATGCTGGACGTCAGTCGCGCTGGTGCCGCCTATCCAGTCGGGGACACTTTCGCACTCAGTCCACCTATAGCTGCCGATGTTGCTCGCCGCGCTGGGGCCCAGGCCAAGGTACGGCCGCCTTTGCCAGTAGCGGACGTTGTGCATTGAATGGCGGTCTGGGCGGGAAAAGTTGCTGATTTCATAGGCGAGGAAGCCATTGGACGATAGATGCCCATGCAGGGTCTGGTAGGCATTGGCAATGTCTTCGTCCGGTGGCAATTCGAGTGCCCCTGCTTCTATTTGGGCTTTCATGCGGCAGGGCTTGTCCAGGTCGAGCATGTACACGCTCAGATGCTCGGCGCCGGCTCCAATCAGGTGGTCGGCGTCGTCCAACACACGCAACAGGCACTGACCCGGGGCGCCCAGTAGCAAATCCACGCTCACGCGCTCAAAACCTGCATTTAGACACATTTTTACGGATTCAAGCCCCTGCTTTGCATCGTGGACGCGGCCAAGGCTATTCAGCAGCCCGTCATCCAGCGTCTGCACGCCAAGGCTTATCCGGTCCCACCCATAACGCCTGGCCGCTTCCAGCCAAGTGGGGTCAATTGTGCCTGGGTTGGCCTCCAGTGTGGATTCCAACAAATTGGAGGCATCAAAGGCGCTTCGGACGACCGAGCCGATTGCTGTTAGTTGCTCCTTTGAGAGCAGCGACGGTGTGCCGCCCCCCAGATACAGTGTGTCAATGGGCGGGCGGCCCAACAACCGCCCCCATTCCGCTATGTCGCGCAGCAGGCGGTCAATGAATAAGGGCACCAGCGAAAGGTCTGTGGTGCTGGCAAAGGCGCAGTACTGGCACCTGTCCTTGCAGAATGGGACGTGCAGGTACAGACCAAGCGGCTCGCCAATGCCACTGGTCATCAGACTATTGCGTAGGTTTATGTCCATTGGGCAGGATGGTGTGACGTTGGTGTTACTCTGCGTCCGCCGTGCCAGTGGTTTCACTGGCCGGCAATGCCTCCGCGCTCTGGGCCTGGCTGTCCAGCTTTTGCAGCAGCCCCACCAGCGTCCGCCGTGTTCGGTGGATTTCTGCGGGAAATTTCCACGTTGCCGACGTTGTGGCGCTGGCGTTTGAAAGTGCTACAACGCTGTCTGCCACGGCAAGGCAGTCTTCTGGGGCCAAGGTGGCGTAGTCCCCAAGGTAGTTGGGCAGCATGGAAAGGGCTAAATCCAGCCTCCTAGCCTGGGGGCGATGAATGGCCACTTGGATGCAGACGTGCGAGAGGACAAGGCACAAAACAGCGGAGCCGGACCAAACTGCCACCCTGACCCTTTTCGAGCGGCCCGCGCTAAACCACCACGCCAGCAGGGCGCAGATGGCCACCAGCAGGGCGGGAATCAGGGGCATGGCCCAGAGGCCGCTCCCCATTAGGGCGGTGGCCAGGACGTCGTCCAGTGCCGCCAACTGCCCTTTGGTGTCCCCCGACTGCCGCGCCTTTGAAAAGGACTCGTCTATGCGGTGCCAATAGGCAACCGTCTCTGGTTTCAGTACGGACTCCAGACTGATCCTGCACTCCTCTGGCGTTGGTTCGGGGATGACGACCACTACGTTGTCGGCTTCGCCCTTTCCGTGGTGCATGGTCTCGATGATTATCGCCCCCGGCGGTGGCGCGGTGGTGGTGACATGCACTTGCCCCTGGCTGTTTTTCCAGCGGTACAGTATGTGCGGCGGGGGCGGTCCGACAATCTCCTGCCCCTGCAGGGCAAGCGCTAGCGCCAGGGCAATCACTTGATGTGCCCATCCACGGTTTCGCACCAGAAGTGGATGATCATTATGTGTACCTCTTGGATTCTGGCTGTGACGTTGCTTGGGACAATCAGGCAGTCGTCCATCATGTCTTTCAGCTTTCCGCCGTTTCTGCCCAGCAGGCCCAGAGTCCTTATTTCCAGTTGCTTTGCTGTCTTCACTGCCTGGATGATGTTTTCGCTGTTGCCCGACGTGCTTATGCCTACCAGCAGGTCACCCGTCCTGCCAAGGGCCTCCAGTTGCCTGGAGAATATCCTGTCAAAGCCGTAGTCGTTGCCGATGGCCGTCAGCGCGGATGTGTCGGTGGTCAGGGCGACGCCGCCCAAGGCGGGCCTTTCCGTGACAAAGCGGCCGCTTAGCTCGGCCGCAAAGTGCTGGGCGTCGGCCGCGCTGCCGCCGTTGCCGCAGATCAGCACCCTGCCGCCGCGCATCAGGAGTTCCGCCATGTCTTTGCCCTGGGAAACAATCCTGCTGATTTCCTGGTCGAAGAAGTTCTTCTTCAGGGTCAGTGAGTCTTGGACGTGCTGGAGAAATAGGTCGCGCATGAGATTTTCCCGCTTTGTTGTACTGCGGGAACTATTATAGACTAAAGAGCCAGTTGCAAAACCCACTGGGTTTTGCAACTCAACGGAGTTGAAGGAACGGGTTTAGTGGCGTAAGGCTCCGACGCTACACAGGCAGCGTCGAAGACCAACGCCACTTGACCCCGTTCCCGGCCGTAGCAGGCTCTGGCGCAAGTTACTGCAAACAAGCATGATACCGAGCCCAGCCAGAGACGGCGGATGGCCGGGAGCAGACGAACATCTGGGTTTTGAAACCACATCTAAACATTTAGAGAACACTCGGAGAGGCGCCATGGAATGGTTGGAGAAATTGGCCGAACTGCACATTTGGGCGATAATCTTTGCCGTTGCCACAACCATTCTTCTGCCATACGCGCTGATTGCCGCTCAGAGACCAGGCAGGGGAATAAAGCCTTGGTGGACAACCAGCCGCTTTTTGGCGGTGGCGGCTTTCATCGCGTGCGTCCTGGCACTGGCCTCCGGCGAGTTCTTTGCAAAGAAGCTGGGTCTGTTGAACGGCGAATGGATTTTGAGGGAGGATTGGACTGATCTGCGCCTGCACCAGTACCTTGGGGGCGCCGCCGTCCTCTTTGGCTACATGTGCATCCGCGCCGCGTTCAAGCCCAGGAAGGAGCACCAGGGCCTCGGCGCCTACACGCTCTTCGTGGGGCTGGCGTGGGCGCTGATGGTGGCCAGCGCGGGGCACATCGGCATAAAGATGGCCGGCGCGAGGCGGGCGGCGGAGCAGGCGGCGGCAAAAGGCGAGGCGACCCCTGCAACCGCGCAGGAACAGGCGGCGACGGGCTTTACCAGCACAGGTGGCAGGTTGGTGAAGGTGCTGGATTACACATCCTTGGCGCCGATGCACCAGGAGCCTATCAGGAGCTTCCAGCACAAAAACAGGTGGATCAGGGTCTGGGTCAGCCCAGGCGCAGTTGACGCGTACACCAAGGGCGAGGCACTGCCGGAGGGTTCGCTGGTCGTAATGAGCAGTGTGGAAGACCGCTGGGGTCGCCCTGGCTACGAAATGGGGCCGCTCTATACCCTGGAAGCCTTGCCGGGCGGCAAGACCAGGCTAGGCCTCTATTGGTCAAACGTGCCTGAATCCAAGCGGGCCGAAGTGGGCGGGCAGAGCCACGTGAATTGGCTGAGCCCCAACCCAGGTCTGGCCAGTTGCGCCGAATGTCACGCCGACGGCCTAGCGCCGATAAAGACCAGGGGCTTCAAGCAAAGGCCAGTGGTGCCGTCTGCGGCGCCCGTTACTCCGCGCCCAGTGCCGGCTACTCCGGCTTCGGAGTGACAAGCTGCCCCATACTGACGGCCTCCACGATGTGTATCTGCTCTGGTCCTAGTGGCCATATCCAGCGCTTCTTTTCGATGCATGGGCGCGGGGCCAGTTCCTCCAGTACGTCTATGTCGGGCATTGGGTCACTGACCCCCAAGATTTTTTCCCTTGTCCTGATCTGCTTGGTCCAGGGGTCTGTCCAGTCCCCAAGGGAGACGTCCGCGTATTCGTGAATCACGCCCCTGTCGTGCAGAAGGTGAAGGGTCGCGCCGCTCTTGCCCAGCACGGCCAGGACTGCCCTGACCACTTTTGCCACCCATGCGTCCAGTGCCTCCTGTAGCGGGTCTGCGAGGTCGGGGTCCATCACCCAAGGGTCCCTTGGCTTGAAGGCCATCTCGACAATTTTGTGCGCCATGGGCTTTATCTGGCCCAGCACGTTGGCGCAGATTATGGCGCCTGGGCGGTACTGCCCTATCCACGCCTCCAAGGCCCTTGGGGAGCAGGGGATGGAGGGCACCAGCCCTGCCAGTCTCCTGGATGCTGCCTCGGCTGGTCTGAGCGCCCACACGCCCTCTAGGACTTGCACCCTTTGCGCTACCCTGTCCAACTCTGCGAAAGAGCCTGTCAGGTCGTCGAAGACCCACGGCGGCCGGCGGCGGTGCCGTACCCAGGTCCCCAGTCTGCTCAATGGGTCCATGTCCCAGCCGAATGTGCCGATTGGGGCCATCTTCCAGGGGACTTCCAGACCCCACCCCGCGCCAAGAATCAGCACCGACCGCGTTGGGTCAGCATTTTGTAGTGCCGACCCGATGAACTCCCGCGCCAGTGCAAGGTGATCCCCCCAGCCCCTGCGCGGGCGCGTCAGGAAGGCCAACTGCTCCCTTGCAAATAATCTCTTTAGCCTGAAATTGGAGGACATGTGACGCCGGTTCGTGCAAATGTGGGGGCGCGAGGCAATAATCTGTTGTGAGCCGCTTTCGCGGCGAGCCGCCGCCAATCACCCATTGTATGTGAAAGCCAGCGCAGTCCTTATGGAATTCTTTTCTGAAAACGCGGATGCAAAAGGGGAAGGCCCCCAGAGGCTCCCCGAATGGATAGCCAAGGAGCGCGTGGCCCTTGCGGATTTGCACCAAATGAAGCGAGGTCTGCGGGAGAGCCATCTGCACACGGTCTGCGAAGAGGCCCGCTGTCCCAACAGGGGGCGCTGTTTTGGAAGCGGCACGGCCACTTTTCTGCTGATGGGCGGTACATGCACAAGGGCTTGTGGCTTCTGCTCTGTTGGCGGCGGCTCTCCGCTGCCGCTGGACCCGCGCGAGCCCAGTGAAACGGCTGACAGGGTGACGACCCTTGGCCTGAAATACGCCGTGTTGACGAGCGTCACCCGTGATGACCTGCCCGACGGCGGCGCGGCCCACTTCGCGGCCACGATACGCGCCATCAAAGAAAAGGGCGTGGCTGTGGAGGTCTTGGTGCCGGACTTTCGGGGAAACATGGATTCCGTTCTGACTGTGGTGGAGGCTGGACCCAAGGTCTTCAACCACAATCTGGAGACTGTGCCAGAGCTGTACCCCAGCGTACGCCCCAAGGCCAACTATCGGCGCAGCCTCGATGTGCTGCTTGAGGCAAAGCGCGTTGGCGTTGCCCTTTTTGGTCCCATTTTCCGTACCAAGTCGGGTCTGATGCTGGGCTTTGGGGAAACAGAAGGTCAACTGGTGCGGGTGTTCAAGGACCTGGCCAGCGTCGGCGTTGACATCCTGACTCTGGGGCAATACCTTCGGCCGACAAAGCGCCAACTGCCCGTCAAGGAGTACATTCACCCCAGCCGATTTGACGAACTGGCTGGACTGGCTAGGGCCAAGGGCGTCCCCGTCGTGTACGCCGGTCCATTGGTGAGGTCCAGCTTTAACGCGGAGGAAGTGGCCAGCATGTGAGGCGGGCTAGGGCCTGCGCCTCGGTATAATGTTGCTTTTGGTGTGCCCTCATGGGTAAGGCTCCACAGCCAGTCGACGAAGCGCGCCGGTACACGATGAGCCGGATAAAGAGCAAGGACACGTCCATCGAGGTCCAGCTCAGGAAGGCACTGCGGGCTTCTGGAATCCGCTATAGGAAAAACTATTCCATGCTGCCCGGCATTCCCGATGTGGCCATCCCCAACTACCGCATAGCCATTTTCTGCGACGGCGAGTTCTGGCACGGCAAGGACTGGGACCCGCTTGCGCCGAAGGTCCAGCACAACAGGGACTTCTGGGCGGCCAAGATAGAGAGGAACATCGGCCGCGACAGGGCGGTGGACAGGGATCTGCGGGATATGGACTGGACCGTCCTCCGCTACTGGGGGGCGGACATCGTGAAAGACCCGTCCCGCTGCATCGAAGAAATCGAATACGCAATGTTCCAGAGCATGATGGAGGCGTCGGCCACGGACTGGGACTACGAGGACCTGTAGCGGAAGTCTAGGGAAAACAGGGAAGACGAAAGAGACCGACCACCTGCCTTATACCAAGTCGCAATCAAACTTGTAGCAATACGTACTGCTTGGTCTGGAGCGAAGGGCGGATTCATTCCGCCCGGAGCGAACGTGCGAAGGGGTCCGGGGAAAGGCGCGGCCGTGGCCGCGCGGGTCCCTGGTGGACTACCAAGTTGCATTCAGAGAATGCAACTTGGTATCAATGGTGCTCGCCCCCGCTGGGCTTTCCCATGTACTCCACCCTGGGGGCGAAGAAAATCAGGTACAGCGCCAGTATCCCAAGGGCGCAGCCGTCCACTACAATGACGGGCACTAGGTAATCGTTCAGGAAGGGGTACCAGAAGGACAGGAAGCCCAGCAGCATTGATAGCAGACCGAATGTTATGAGGCGTTCGCCCCACCGGCGCTGCGACTTCTCCGGCAGCGCGACTTCCGCGGGCACCGTGCCAAGTGGGTTCCTGATCTCGCCCACGAGATGCACGCCCTGAAAGAGCAGCACAAAAGCCACGAGGAAGAGAAAGACGTAGGTGAGCATGGCAGTTCTCCTGTAACTATTTTAGGTCGTAACGAAAAAACATCGCTTACTCATTTTTGTGTCCTCCGCTTTTTCGCCAGGCAGGCGAACACGCCCAGCAGGGAGAAGCTGGCGCCGGTGAGCATGGCGGTGCGGTAGCCCCAGACAAACGCGCTGGCGCCGTCGCCTTTGGAGCCGTCGGCCAAGAGCGACTGCCATCCGCCGGGGCCAAGGCGACTGGCCGCCAGCCCGCCCAGTATTGCAACGCTGAGGACCATGCCTGCCACGCGCATCAGGCTCAGGAACGCGCCGGCGAGGCCGTACTGTTGGCGCTCCACGGAGCCCATGACGGCGCTGCTGTTGGGGGCGCTGAACGAGGCCATGCCGACGCCCACCACCATCAGTGCGCCCACTACGGCAACCATGCTGGCGCCGTCCGCAAAAATGGCAAGTAGCGTCATACCGAGACCTGTCATCGTCATGCCGAATGCGGTCAGTAGCCTTTCGCCTGTGCGGTCGGCTAGCCTACCGGCGAATGGACTGATTGCCGACTGCATCACTGGTTGGCTTAGCATGAGCCAGCCGGCGTGGCCCGCTGACATGCCCTGCACCAGTTGGAGCCACACGGAAGTAAGCAGCCCCACGGCGTGTATGGCCATGTAGTTGAGCAGGGCGGCGAGGTTCCCAAGCGCGAAGGGCGGGTTGTGGCGCAGCAGGGCGATGTCCACCAGCGGCTCTTGGACTTTCTTTTCGCGTAGGGCGAAGGCGACAAAGGATACGACGGAAACCGCGAGGCACATCCATGTGTTGGGGGAAGCCCACCCCCATTTCGAGTGGAGCGTCAGCGGCAGTATCAGCATGAGCATGGCGACGCCAAGAATCAGGGAGCCTACGGCGTCCATCCCGCGCTTCTCTGTCCGCTCGTGCAGGGACTTTCGCAGGCGCCACCCCCACAGCAGCGTGACGGTCCCTATCGGTATGTTCATCAGGAATATCCAGTGCCATGTGAAGTGCTGCACCAGAAAGCCCCCCAGTGGCGGCCCCAGGCTCAGGCCGACATAGACGGCCATGACGTTTATGCCCATCGCCCTGCCGCGCATGTTGGCGGGGAAGGCCGAGGCCACGAGGGCGGTCGCGGATGTGCCGAGTATCGAGCCGCCGCAGCCCTGCACCACCCTGGCCACCACTATGCCGTTCGCGCCGCTGGACATGGCCGCGCCTATGGAGCCGAGCATGAAGAACACTGTGCCTATCAGGTAGAGCCTCATGCGGCCGTAGCGGTCCGCCATGCGCCCCAGTGGCACCAGCAGGACGGCCATCGCCAAGAGGTAGGACACTTGGACCCACAGCATACTCTCGAAGCTCAGGCGGAGGTCCCTGCCTATAACGGGCAGCGCGACAGAGAGTATGGAGCCGTCTAGGGGGGCCATGAAAGCCCCGATGGATGTGAACGCCAATATCTCCCAGCGGCGGTCGGCGACTTCCGTTTGGGCTTCACTTTGGTCTGTACGCACTCATCACCTTTTCGTTCGTTTCCATCCTTGGCCCCTCCAATAGCTCGATGCAGTGCGGCACAGCGGGGAATACGGAATCCAGGCACCCCCTGATGTAGCCAGGCCTGCCGGGCAGGTTGATTATCAAAGTCCAGCCCCTGACTCCGGCCAGTTGACGGCTCAAGATGGCGGTTGGAAAGGTAGGGAGCGAGCCTGCCCGCATCCTTTCGCCAAAGCCGTCCAGAATGCGGTCGCACACGGCTATTGTGGCATCGGGCGTGACGTCCCTTTTCGTTGGCCCCGTACCGCCTGACGTGAGGACGAGGCAGCAGCCCTCTACATCGCACATTTCCTTCAGCGTCTCTTCGATGGTCGGCGCGTCCTCGGAGACCACGCGGACAATGGGGTGCCAGGGGGATAGAAGGTAGTCGTTCAGCGCTGCGATGATCTCCGCGCTGGAGCAGTCCTCGAACTCGCCCATGTAGGCCCTGTTGGAAACTGTCACTACGCCTATCCGGATTGGGGAATCCATCGTCTGCCTCTTAAATCACTTGCTGGCGTTTTCTTTTTTCTTGTCCTGTTTCTTTCCTTGGCCGTATGCCTTGAAGGCCTTTGCTCGCTCGCCCACCCTGTGAATCCTCAGTGTCCTCAATGGTTCCTGCGGCACCAGCGTGTCCAGGCCTTCCGTGGAGGCCAGGACCACCCCGATGGGGGTGTAGCCCTTTGGCAGGGCGGCTTGGCCGAGAGCCACGGCGAAGCCCTCCCGCGAAAATCCTAAGAGGCCCTTATCCGACTTCAGCCCGTTGTTGGCTATGGCGGGGAACTTCGCCTTTGGCGCTTCCCTCAGCGTGGCTTCCAGAACTCCGTCTGCGGACACCAACACGCTGGCCAATGGCTCCGCGCCATCCGCAGCCGCCCTTGGTCGGCCGCGCTGTGGCTCCGCCTTGCCCTCGACTGCGGCAAGGAAGTGGGCCACCTGGGCAGGCGCGCCGTCCAGGTCGAGCCTCACCATCACGCGCCCAGGGGCATCATGTGTGCCGAAGTTTATGTCGGCGTACATCCCGTCGCCCAAGTAGAGGCCGTCTCTGCTCAACAGGTGCGGCAACTCGGCCACGCCGTAGGCGATGACGGCCTGGCAGATTGCCGCGTGTTGCTGGTGTTCCGAATACGGGACGATGGCGTCGTAGGTGTCATAGACCGTGTGCCAGGTGCGCCTGTATTCGTAGTTGTTCAGCGGGTTTCGGCCCGCGTCCACCAGTGTCGGCACTCCCGCCATCATGTATGAAACTGTGTCGGTCCCGCCTGGGGTCTCCGGCTTCGCAAACGGGAAATCACTCTTTTGCAGCAGAAATGGGAACTTGGGGTTCAGGTCTTTCAGCGGGGCGGTGAACCGCTCAAAGTCTTCGTACCAACTGGGGGGGACGCTGGCCCCCGTGATGGCGTGTGGGCTGCCATCGCGGGCGGATACCAAGCTGATTTTTTCGTTCCATTCGGGGTGTTTCTTGACCACGTCCAGCGAGCCCAAAAGGCCCATCTCCTCTGCGGCGAAAAGCACAACCATTATTGAACGCCGTGGCTTTACGCCGGCAGCGGCGAGCAGTCTGGCCGCCTCCATGGCCGACGTGGCCCCGTTGCCGTCGTCGCAGGCACCGGTGGCCGAGTCGAAGCTGTCCAGATGCCCGCCCAGGACAACGTATTCATCTGGCTTCTCGCGCCCGTCCAATACGGCTATCACGTTGCAGTAGGGCACGGGCCCCATCTTGAAGTGGTTGCGGATGTCGAACTGCAATTCGACGGCGTCGCCCTTTTCGACCGACGCCTTTATCTCGTCGTACTGCTTTTCGTCCAGCTTTATGTCGGGCAGCACGGGCAGGTCGGTCCACGAAGCCACGTTGCCGTCCATCGCCTGCAGCGGCTCGGGCGCGGACTGAACTGTGCCGAGCGCGCCGGCGTCCATGCAGGCCCTGACCAGGGGGGTTATCTCGGTCTTTCTTCTGCCGTCCCTGGCAAAGCCCTCGCTCTTGCCGGGCCAAAGCAGCCAGGCGCCCCTGATTTTGTCTTTCATCTTTTCAACGTCCTCGACCTTTTCGGGGGCAAGCAAGGCATAGCCAGTCTGGACACCCTTGGTCCCGGCGGTCATCGAGGGTGTGGCGAAGCGCAGGGTCTTTTCATAGGGCTTTGTCATCTTCCCGAACCATGGTCCCCTGTTGAAGCCCACGGGCATTGTCCCCACTTCTTCCTTCCACGCCCTGAACCCCCACTGCCCAAACTGCCACACGGCCCAGTCGGAGGCGGCGATGTAGGCGTCTGAGCCAGTGTACCTGCCACCGAATCTGTTGGTCAGCACGTCCAGCAGAAACATCGCCTGCGGGTCGGATTTGCCGATTTCTATGATCTTCGAAATGTTTGGGTCGGCCTGCGCGGTGGCAACCGCCGAAAATGCGATGGAGAGCCATAGGGCAAGCGGTCGGCAGAAACGGAGCATGGACGAAACCTCGTTAAGTCACAGTGGGCACCGCAGCGGTGCTACAGTGACCATATTAGCCGCCAAATGCCTCTGTGCATACGGGGTTCAGGGCTGGCGGGGCAGACCCAAAATTCGTTTGACTTTGTTCTAGCCAAACTATTACAATCTATGGCACTGGAGAGTGTTGGCCATGCTGGCTAGAGGTAGAGCCGTCCTAGGCTCCTCGTCAAAAAAATCAAAAGGGAAGCGGCTGGAGGAGCTAACAGTCCGGATAACCGAACTGGAGGAGAGGCTCCGTGTGGCGCATTCCCAAGCAAAAAAAGCAAAAGAAGAAAAACTTAATCTGGAAAAAATAGTCAAAAACATGGAATTGTTTGGCAATGGGCTTTTGCTAGTCCAAGATACTTTTTCAAAATTCAATTCGATGTTATTGGACGAAAATGATAAACTTCATACAGACACGCAGGAAACTATAGTAGAAAATGGAGAAGAAGTCAATAAAAGAACCAGCGAAGAAGACATTAAAAAAATGGAAACGAATCTCACACAGTTGCTGGATGGGGTGAGCCGTGCGAAGAGCAGCATAGAGGACTTAGACGGCAACACCGAAAAAATAATTAACTTTGTTACCATTGTTACGGAAATTGCCAACCAGACCAACCTACTGGCATTGAACGCCGCCATTGAGGCGGCAAAGTCGGGGGTGGCAGGCAAGGGGTTCGCGGTTGTGGCCGATGAAGTGAGGAAACTCTCGGAGCGCACCACCAAGGCCACGCAGGAAATTTCGGACATAGTGAACACAATTGTC
>Ga0268262_10001744_pt1 | contig 26221 bp, 27 predicted proteins | sample TergutNc150P3_FD_190354 | JGI IMG/M metagenome (GOLD analysis project Ga0268262, IMG submission 190354) | Nasutitermes corniger P3 segment gut microbial community from laboratory colony in Florida, USA - Nc150 P3 (SPAdes) (version 2) | ecosystem: Host-associated > Arthropoda: Insects >... | reverse complement strand
CTACGGTAAAGCCCTTTCCCGCGATTGCGTCATTGAAGCCGTCGATGCGGTCACGAAGCGAGCGCATTCCCGGACAATCAAGGACGGCGATGGGACCGCCGTTGGGGAAACGTTTTACAAGGTCAACGCCGCAGACATAACCCGCGTTCCTGTTGTCCGAACCCACGTAAGCGGTTACCAAATCCATATCCTTTACTTCCGCGTCATAGTTAATTATAGGTATCCTGGCCTTGTTCAGGGAAACCAGCGCGGGTTTGATCGCTTCCCAGTCAACAGGATTGATAAAAATAGCATCGATTTTCTGATCGATCAGATCCTCGATCTGGCTGTTCTGCTTTTGGGAATCCATGTCAGGATCAACCGAAATCAGCTTGTCGCCGTTTTTCTCCACTTCTTCGCGGATTGTTTGCTCGATAAGGGCAAAGAAAGGATTACTAATCCTCATACTGGTAAAACCGAATGTTCTTGCTTTTTTCTGACCGCAACCGGTAAACATCACGCTCATCGCAAGAAACGCAAACAAACAGATCATAGTAATCTTTTTCATGCCAGTTTTCTCCAACTTGTTTTAATGTTTCATTATTGCATATAAAAGGGGTTCAGTCAAGGCGGAAAATTTTTATAAATTATTGAGATATATATCCGAAAGTTTAAATAACCGCTTTTTCATAGAAATAAACTGCTTGATTTAATTAACCTTTTGGGTTAATATATATTGACAGTGGGGCGGTCTTGGATATATCATTTAAAACTACAAAGTTGGAAAAAGAGTTCAACGAGGAGAAAAGGCTCATAAAAATCCATGGAAGCCGCCGGGCAAAGGTTATAAAAATAAGGTTAGCCGAACTTAGGGCGGCGTCTAGCCTGTATGATTTAGGTCCTCCATACGATGGACCCGGAAGGTGTCATGAATTGACAGGTAACCGTAAAGGGCAGTTATCAGTTGATTTGGATCACCCGTATCGGCTTATTTTTGTTCCAAATCATAAGCCCATCCCCTCAAAAAGTAACGGCGGGCTTGATTGGAAACAGGTTACATCGATTATGATTATAGGAATAGAGGATACCCATGAATAATATGCAAACGGCAAATAAATATGTTCCCGATTATTTAGTTACTCCGGGCGAAGTTCTTGAGGATTATCTTGGATACGCAGGGATAACACAAGCCGCGCTTGCGGACAGAACAGGTCTGTCAAAGAAGACCATAAACGAAATAGTAAAGGCAAAATCAGCCATTACCGCGGAAACCGCATTAAAGTTTGAACGTACTCTTGGTCGTCCTGCGCATTTTTGGAGTAACCTTGAAAGACAGTATCAGGAAGACAAGGTTCGCCTTGCCGATAAAATGCAGTTGGAAAAAGCCCTTCAATGGCTTGATATGTTTCCGATAAATGCAATGGCAAAATACGGTTGGATAGAAAAACACAAAGAAAAAGTTTTACAGCTTGATGCTTTACTGCGTTTTTTTGCCATTGCGTCTCCGCAACAATGGGAAACAATATGGGGACATGAATTACAAGCAGTCTTTCGCAAAAAAGAAAGCTCTCCAAAAGACGACGCTGTAATTTCTGCATGGTTACGTAAAGGAGAAATCGACGCACAACAGCAGCATTGCGAATCGTATGACAAACAAAAATTTAAAAACAGCTTTGCCGAAATCCGCTCTCTTACAAAAATAGATACCCCTAAAATTTTTGTTTCAAAACTTGAAACAATTTGCGCCGCCGCCGGAGTTGCCGTTGTCTTTGTTCCCGCTCTACCCAAACTTGGCATTTACGGCGCAACACGCCGTATTAATGACAAATATATCATGCAATTAAGCGTATACGGTAAAAGCAACGACCAACTCTGGTTCACCTTTTTTCACGAAGCCTGCCACATTATTAAACATTCACACGGAGAGCTTTACATTGAAGGTCATGGACAAGATGATGAAAAAGAAAATGAAGCAAACGCCTTTGCAAGTGATATATTAATACCGTCGAAAGAATTATCAGGTTTTCTTGCATCCGCTTATAAACCGACACTATCGCAAATAAGAAAGTTTGCCGCACGCATTGGCATTGCGCCCGGTATTGTTGTGGGCAGGTTGCAGCATGATAAAATAATACCCATGAGTTGGGGAAATGATCTTAAAGAGCGTTATGAATGGGCGGAAAGTTAAATAAAAGGAGGCAAAATGTTAGAAATAAAAAAAGGTATTGTATATGTACTTACGAATCCCGCTATGCCAGGTTTAGTCAAAATAGGACAGACTAGTAATGAGATAACCAACCGAATGAATGAGTTAAATACAACTGGTGTTCCACTCCCTTTTGACTGTCTTTTTGCTTGTGAAGTGGATGACTGTAAACTTGTTGAGAATTCGTTACACAAAGCTTTTTACCCTCAACGTATAAATCCAAAGAGAGAATTCTTTGAGATCGATCCTGATCAAGCTATTGTTATATTGCGCTTGTTCTCAAAGAAAGACGTTACCCCATCAATAAAAGAAGAAATTGATAAAACTATCTCAGTAACAGAAAAAGAAGCGTCAGAATATTACAAGAAAAGACGCCCTCCATTAAATTTTACAGAAATGGGCATACCAATAGGAGCTAAACTTGTTTTCACTCATAGCGAAATACCTGTGGAAGTGTATGTTTCTTCCGATAGAAAGGTTAAAACAGCAGATAGCGATGAAGAGAAATCATTAACCAGAATAACAAAAGAAATACTTGAACTGGACTACGATGTTCAGCCTACTCGATATTGGAATTATGAAGGCAAATCGCTAAATGATTATTACAACGAGACATATACATTTATGAGATAAAATTATAAGGAGATAATAATGAAATTAAAATCAATGAAACTTAAAAACTTTAGATCTTACAAAGATGAGATTAATATTGAGTTTGATAATCTAACAGCTTTTGTTGGGAAAAACGATGTCGGCAAATCAAGTATATTGGAAGCTTTGGATATATTCTTCAATGAGGGAAAAGGCGTAATCAAAATAGACAAGGATGATGTTAATAAACAGGCAGTTTCTGACGGGGATAATGAAATTATTATTTCTGTTTGTTTTGAAGAATTGCCAGAAAACATCGTTATTGACGATACAAACGAAACGTCATTACAATCTGAATATTTATTGAACTCACATAACCAGCTTGAAATTATTAAGAAATATCCAAACGGCGGTAAAGAAAAAATTTTTGTAAAAGCAAATCATCCTACAAATAAACAGTGTAAAGATTTACTACAAAAAAAAGATTCTGAACTTAGAGAAATTATAGATAAACTAGGAATAACATGTAGTAATAAAAATAAAAATGCAGTAATGCGTACATCTATATGGGAACATTTTAGTTCCGATCTTCAATTAGCAGAATTTGAAATTGAAGTTACCAAAGGTGATACTAAGTCAATATGGGAAAAATTACAAAACTATTTACCGCTATATTCTTTGTTTCAATCTGACAGAAAAAACAGCGATGGAGACAGTGAAATTCAAGACCCTCTTAAAGAAGCTGTAAAACAAATATTGAGTAATAATGAATTAAAACAAAAATTTAATGAAATTGCTCTTGAAGTGGAAACGAAATTACAAGAAGTAGCTGATAGAACTTTAAATAAACTGAAAGAAATGAATCCTGAAGTGGCAAATAGCTTAAATCCGGTAATTCCATCGGCAGAAAATTTGAAATGGCCTGATGTATTCAAGAACGTTACAATTTCAGGAGATGAAGATATCCCGATTAATAAAAGAGGCAGTGGAGTTAAACGCTTAGTTCTATTAAATTTTTTTAGGGCGGAGGCAGAACGAAGAAAAGAAGACAGTAAAGTCCCAAGTATTATTTATGCTTTTGAAGAACCGGAAACATCACAACATACAGAACATCAAAAAATATTAATTCGTGCTTTTTTAAATCTTGCTGAAACTAACAATACACAAGTTATCATTACAACCCATAGTGCTGTTATAGTTAAAGAATTAAAATTTAAACATTTAAGATTGGTTACAGCAAACAAAGGTTCAAGAATTATTGAATCTGTTAATCCTAATCAATTGCCATACCCTTCATTAAATGAAGTAAATTTTTTAGCTTTTTCAGAAGTTACAGAGGAATATCACAATGAACTTTATGGGTTTATTGAAGCTGAAGGATATATGAATGAATATAAAAATGGTCAGCAAAACAAACAATATTTTAATGAAAGAAAAGGTAAAAATGAAGATGTTGTTTTAACAGAGTATATACGCCATCAAATACATCATCCAGAAAATAAAAAAAATGATAGATTTACTTTTGAACAACTTAAGGAGTCTGTAAATCAAATGAGAGTATTTATTCAAACAAAAATGATATGGGATAGAAAATAATGAATAAACACTATTAAATATTTATTAGTCCAACTTATACTGATTTAGTATTGGGCTTTAACAGAATGGAGGTACGTAATGACACGAATGATCGCAATCAAGAGGAATAATTGAATAAATGCCCATACTCAACTGGCTTCCCAGAGAAAAGACCAAAAATAAAATATTTTTCATAGGGTAACATCTTTACAATAAATCCTTTTTATCCTTCTTAATATACAGGAGGATATTATGATTTATGGTTATATACGGGTCAGCACGGACAAACAAACAGTTGAAAATCAACGTTTTGAAATTACACGGTTTTGCAAAGCACAAAAATTTAAAATCGAGAAATGGATAGAAGAAAAAATCAGCGGTACAAAAGCGCCGGAAAAAAGACAGTTGGGCAAACTGTTAAAACTTGTGCAGGAAGGGGATACCATCATCTGCTCCGAATTGTCTCGTCTTGGAAGATCGTTTTTTATGATAATGTCGATCCTTTCAGGCTGTATGGAGCGAGGCGTAAAGGTTTGGACAATAAAGGATAACTACCGTTTGGGCGATGACATACAGAGCAAAGTTTTGGCATTTGCTTTTGGTTTATCCGCCGAAATAGAGCGCAACTTAATCGCACAGCGTACAAAAGAGGCTCTTGCCCGTTGTAAAGCAGAGGGAAAAATTTTAGGCCGTAAACCAGGGAGAGCCGTCAACGTGAGATTAACGGGGCATGAAAAAGAGATACGGAAAATGCTTCGTGAAGGCAAAAATAATGTTGAGATAGGGAAACGGTTCGGGGTGCATAGGCAGACTGTGAGATACTTTATTCGTGAAAGGCTTACAAAGTGGAGATTAAAGAAGCTGTTTCCTGCGACATAATTTTTTGACCGTTTAATTTATACACTTTTTAACTAATATACAAAATACCACTATTTTGAAATAATACCATAAAATTTCATTTTTTGTCAAATAAAATTATATAAAAACATAATAATCTGTTAAAAATGCCCATAAATTCTTATAAAACAAGCAAATAATATTTGTCCCGCAAAAGGTAAAATTCCCTATAAACATGTTTAAAAAAAACGGTCGTTTTTTCTATACACATTTATAGGTAAAAACCATGTGCCGTAAAACCTGAAAAGGGTTTTATGAATGCAAACGCATAGTTTTATATTTTTCTGTAAAAGCAGAGGGGAGTTTATTATGAAACCGACAAAAAAACTATTCGGAGCGCAAAGCCTGTAGTTTTGCGTTATCGCTATTATAGCGTTGATAATCGGATTTTCGTTTTCCGCGTGTAGCAGTCCCGAAAGCTTAGTGGTGGAAGAGGAAAAACCGAATACGCCCGGCGCCGTTGCCGTAACCGGCGTATCCTTGAAAGCATCCACCGGCCTTATTGTGGGCGGTACGGAAACCCTTACCGCGGCAATAACACCATCAAACGCGACAAACAAGAATGTAACATGGAGCAGCAGCAACGCCGCTATAGCCGAAGTATCAACAGGCGGCGTAGTTACAGGCGTCAGCGCCGGAACCGCGACTATCACCGTTACCACTGTTGACGGCGGTAAAATAGCTTCTTGTACTGTTAGGGTCAGTACTACCCCCGTTCCTGTTACAGGCATATCTTTAGAAGCATCCGACTTTCTTCTTTTGGGTGGTGAAGTCCTTACCCTTACCGCGGCAATAATACCATCAAACGCGACAAACCAGAACGTAACATGGAATAGCAGCGATAACGCCGTGGCTAGGGTATCAGCAAACGGCTGGGTTACCGGCGTTGACGTTGGAACCGCGATTATAACTGTTACAACTGTTGACGGCGGTAAAACAGCTTCTTGTACTGTTACGGTAGCCGGCAATTACACCATCATAACTTTCGGCGATTTCAAGTATATAATTCCAAATCTTAAGGATGTATATATTACCAAATACACAGGAAACGAAAGCAGCGTAACAATACCGGAGCAGATAAACGGAAGACCGGTTACCAGTATTTATGGGTATTGGGGAGAAGGGAACGAAGTCTATTGGGTCCACAGATGGGAGGGAGTTTTCGAAGGTTGCACCAATCTTACCAGCATAACCATACCTGACAGCGTTACCAGCATTGATCGGAAAGCTTTTTACGGTTGCACCAGCCTTACCAGCATAACCATACCGAACAGCGTTACCAGCATTGGGGATAGCGCTTTTGCCGATTGTACCGGCACAGGCACGCTTACCATACCAAACAGCGTTACCAGCATTGATAGTTTCGCTTTTTCCGGTTGCACCGGCTTTACCGGCGTAACCATAGGGGACGGTGTTACCAGCATTGGGAGTGGCGCTTTTTACGGTTGCACCGGCCTTACCGGCATGCTTGTTATACCTGACAGCGTGATAAGTATTGGAAATGGTTATAGTAATAGTTATGGAGGTGCTTTTGCCGGTTGCACCGGTCTTACCGGCGTAACTATAGGGAGCGGCGTTACCAGCATTGGGGATTACGCCTTTCGAGGTTGCACCGGCCTTACCGGCGTAACTATAGGGAGCGGCGTTACCAGCATTGGGGATTACGCCTTTCGAGGTTGCACCGGCCTTACCGGCGTAACTATAGGGAGCGGCGTTACCAGCATTGGGGCTGGCGCTTTTTTCGGTTGTACCGGCCTTACCGGCATGCTTGTTATACCTGACAGCGTGATAAGTATTGTTGGTAGAAGTTATTATGAGGGTGGCGCTTTTGCCGGTTGCACCGGTCTTACCGGCGTAACTATAGGGGTCGGCGTTACCAGCATTGGGGGTTACGCTTTTTACGGTTGCACCGGCCTTACCGGCACGCTTACCACAGGGTACATCGTTACCAGCATTGGGGCTTGCGCTTTTTACGGTTGCACAGGCCTTACCAGAGTAATCATACCGAACGTTACAACCATTGAGTGGAGCGCTTTTTCCGGTTGCACCGGCCTTACCGGCACGCTTATTATACCGAACAGCGTTACAAGCATTGGGGATAGCGCTTTTCGAGGTTGCACCGGTCTTACCGGCGCAACCATAGGGAACGGTGTTACCAGCATTGGGGGTGGCGCTTTTTACGGTTGCACCAGCCTCGGCCTCCATGAAAGAGTAGCCATAGGGAACAGCGTTACCAGCATTGGGGATAGCGCTTTTCAAAATTGCAGCCGTATTTTCAGTGTATACATACCGGACAGCGTTACCTACATTGGGAGTTACGCTTTTTCCCGTTGCACCGACCTTACCAGCGTAACCATAGTAACGGGTAATTTTATCAAATTATCGTAATATTAAAAAATATATAAAAAACCGAACTTCGGGGCAGTTCTAGTTTACCCCTATTTAATTGTAGCACCATTCCCCTTTAATTCTACTAATAAAAACCAATAATATATATGTCTACGGTAAACAAAACGCTCTATAGACGTTTCTTGAAAAACTGATAATTCTAAAATTCTCAAATCTATTATTTCCAGTTTTTTATAAATTGTAAATCTTCATTCTGATAATACGCATATCAAATATTTAAGGAGAATAAAATCATGGGTAAAAAACCAGTAAACCCAAATGAACCACCTGCCCGACAATTTAAAGATTTTGGCGACAAAACATGGCTTGCCGAAAAAGACGGCAAACAAATTAAAGTCGGTGAGAGCGTGGCAAAAATTATTTCTGGCGAAAGCGAAACAATCGCAATTACAGAAATTTTGCACGGCACGCCTTGGAAAACTTGGCGCATAGCGTTAACCGCTGACGGTCAAATTATTTTACTGAAAACATCAAGAGAAGTAAAATAACGGTAAAATCCGTCAAATGAAAAAGGGCTTAACCGCCCTTTTTTTTAAGGGCTTTTTCTATGCTTTCGCTAACAACTTTCTCTATATTAGCAACAATAGACTGCTCTAAATGAAATACAGCGCCTTCTGGCGTTGATGTAGGGTTAAAAAGTTGATATGTCTGTATATCCAGTGCTTTCGATAGTTTTTCTACCATTTCGCCAGAAGGAAAACTTTTTCCGAGTTCTAGCATGGCAAGATAACGAAGCGAAATATCCGCCATTTCTGCCAATTTTTCCTGCGTTAATCCCTTTTTTCGGCGGTTTTCCCTGATATTGGCGGCTAGAATTTCTTTGATATTTGCCTTTTTTTTTGCCATTTTCCCTCTAAATGTTATATTACTTGGTTTCTTACGATTGACTTATGTATCAATATTTCATAATATGTAGTGTGGTTTCATATTTATTGTGCTTTTTCGATACAAAGGCGGTGTCGGTTACGAATTCACTCACGTTGGGATTGTTTTTCAAGGTTTTTAGAAAACCGTGCGTAACTACTCATGACAAATCCCATGAGTATTACTAAAATACGGCAGATTAAAGGAGAAAAAACCGTGCGTAAATCACTCACGAAAAAAGCGTATAAAAATGATTAAATTCTAATATTAATATAAACGCCGTCCGCTGTTAGCAACGGTTTTTTTTTATACAAATCAAAGAAGAAAGGAGTATTAACATGAAAAAGGTTTTTAAACTGATTGGAATTATTGCACTTGTAGCAGTAATCGGATTTACAATGGCTTGCGGTGATGACAGTGGCGGTGGTGGCGGAACTGGTGGTGGCACTGGCGGTGGTGGCGGTGGTGGCGGAACTGGTGGTGGCACTGGCGGTGGTGGCGGTGGTGGCGGAAACAATCACGTACACCAATGGGTTTGGGTAGTAACAACTCCGTCTACTTATACGGAAGAAGGATTGGAAACAGAAACATGTTCAACTTGTGGACAAACAAACAATACACGCACAATCTCTAAAATACCGGTAATTTTTACAGCAGTATCGATCAGCACATTCGGCACAAGCTACATCAATGCAATCGTCTATGGCAGTTACGGTATCACCGCTAGAAATTTTGTCGCAGGCGGCAATGACGGCAAAATGGCGACTTCAACGAACAGCGGCACAATATGGACAGCCGTAGCGAACAGCACATTCGGTACAACAAGCTACATCAATGCAATCGCCTATGGCAATAACACGTTTGTCGCAGGCGACGATAGCGGCAAAATGGCGTATTCATATTCAACGCTCGGCACAACATGGACAGCCGTAGCAAACAGCACATTCGGCACAAGCACCATCAACTCAATCGCCTATGGCGACGGCAAGTTTGTCGCAGGTGGCTGGGACGGCAAAATGGCGACTTCAACGGACGGCACATCATGGACAGCAGTATCGATCAGCACATTCGACACAAGAAGCATCTGCGCAATCACCTATGGCGACGGCAAGTTTGTCGCAGGCGGCAGTTACGGCAAAATGGCGACTTCAACGGACGGCACAAGATGGACAGCCGTAGCGAACAGCACATTCGGTACAAGCTACACAAGCACCATCAACTCAATCGCCTATGGCAACGGCAAGTTTGTCGCAGTTGGACAAGAAGGCAAAATGGCGACTTCAACGGACGGCATAACATGGACAGCCGTAGCGAACAGCACATTCGGTACAAGCTCCATCTATGCAATCGCATATGGCAACAGCAAGTTTGTCGCAGGTGGTGCTAGCGGCAAAATGGCGGTTTCAACGGACGGCATAACATGGACAGCCGTAGATACTGGTACAATATTCGATTACGTCTATAACGGAACAACCTATAAAGGCTTAATCAATGCAATCGCATATGGTGGCGACGGCAAGTTTGTCGCAGGTGGTGCTAGCGGCAAAATGGCGTATTGGGTAGACAATTAAGGTAAAAACAACGGACAGCGGATAGAGTTTCTATTTGCTGTCCGCTGATTGATTTAAGGAGAGATATAATGGGTAATGAATTATTTGATAAGGTTTTACAAGAAGCGCAATCTCCTATAACAGTTGATGATGGAATTAAGTATTTATCCATTTGGAATAATAATCTATCTAGTTTAATCAATAATATTATTGGATATAGCACAAAAGAAAAACTATCGGAAGCAAATCAAATTACATTAGACGTATCTTTAAAAGTAGCCGAATTATCTGAAAGAATTTTAGGTTTATCTAAAAGTATAGATAAAATAATAATAACAAATGATAATAATAGAGAATTAGATCAAACAAAACATAATTCTTTTATAGTAGAAATAAATTCAGGAATAGAAACTGTGAAAACTGTACAAAGTATGATTAGTTCTCCTAAATATGCTGATTTAAAAGATATTTTAATTGGTTTAGAAAAGAATTTCAGAAAATTTTATAATACATATTTAACTGTATTAAATATTAATGATCCTAACGAAAAATTACAAAGACCAGAAGAATATGATATAGAAAATTTAAACCAATTATTTGAAGAAGTCCTGAAAGAATCAGGCGATTGTGAAACTTTTTAAAGTATAAAAATGATCCTCATATTTTACGACAAAACATTTACCGCTACATTTATAGAGTTATGTTTGTTTATATTATTTCTTATCGTATTTTTTGCACGAGACATAATTCATAAACGCCGAATTAAGAATAAAGGTTTTCTGTATCGTCCATAAAAATAAATCTATGCGTTATAAAAAGGGATTGATTTTTTACTTACGGTTAAATTGCTATAATTCAACTCATTTTCTTTCCGACAGGCTTGTAAAACATCGCTGAAAATTGTTTCTAACGGCTTATCAAGAAAACCCGTAGCAACTTGTAATTGGTAATCGTCATTTTCGTCCGTTGTTTCGTAATCGCTTAGAGCTTCTTTAAGAATTCTGTCAAATAGTCTGTTTCTTTTTACAATATTTCTCATCATAATATATTTAGTTTCATTCAGAAATTTTACCAGTTTTTAATAATTTTTTCTCTTTAAAATTTTCATCTTTAATATATTTAATTTTTTCATCACGGTATCTCGTAGGCTTTGTTTATCTAATAATTTGGCAGTATCAATTTTTTTATATTCGGGGCGTATCAAAAATGTATGTATATCATTCTCATCGTTAAGATAACGCAAAGTATAAATTGTGTCGGGTTCGTCTTTTAGTTTGAATACAAAATTATCGTTGCCATTTTTACTTTCAGCCAAATATTCTAAATGATTATATTGATTATATTTTTCATCATTAATTTTTATAGTAATAGTATATAAATAATGCCCACTACGGTAAATCGCAACTGTTGCGACTTTGTTTTCATTTGGGAATTTAGAAATATCCGTTACAGCGTCTATTAGCTGAAATGATAAATCGGTTATTAAATGTTTTGTTTCATTATTATTCATATAAGTTAGTATACTGATTTCAAATAGCCGTTATTCGCTATTCTCTCTATCGTCGTAAATAACTTTTAGCACTTTTGCCGTTTCTGGTTTCAATAAAAAAATACAGCTTCTTTTTTCTTTATCGTAATCTATTATTTTACAATTATAAACGGTTTCATCATCGTTTTTTAATATCGCTGTAAAATTTCCGATGTCGTTTTCGTTTCGTGCTAGAAATTCGAGGTTATTCATAATGTCTATATTGCGACTGAATGTAATTGTATCGGTCGGATTTTCTTTACTGTAAAGCACGATTTTAACGGTGTCATCTTTTCCCAAATTTGCAACTTTTGAAATAGCGTCAATAAACTGATAAGACGCTTCCCGAATGGATTTATTTTCTTTCATAATAAATAGTATTAGACAGCGATTTTTAAGGCTTTAAGATAAGTTTGCGTAATAGCGATATTAGAATGGTCAAGTAATTTTGATAATCGGTAAATGTCTTTGTCTTGCAAATAATTTGAAACAGCGAAATAATGTCTGAAATCGTGGGCAGAATAGGGAGCGTTAATTTTGCCCTGTCTATGCAGTTTTTGCGTAGCCCGAATAATCCGAACTTTTAACGCCCCTGTTGATAAATCGCAAAACGGCATTTTATAATTCAGTGATGATTTTTTTAACATTGACAATATATCGTCCGAAAATTCGCCGTTAATTTCTTTGCCTTTGGAAATCGTTTGAAAACCGTTGCCCCAAATTTTTAATCTGTTTAATGCGCCTATGCGTAGTCCACGGTATGCCATAATGTAAACCGCTAATTTCTCATAATCGGGAAGGCTGTCAATTATTATTTGCATTTCTTCATCTGTAGGGATTTCAGTTGGTTTAACGGTTTTATCTTGCGGTCTTGCTTTAGTGCCACGGATTGGATTTTTTACCGCTGTGTGTCGGCGTTCAAGAAAAGAATAAAAAGAAGAAATAGCCGCTATTTTTAATCGTATTGTTTTCGGTGCGCCTGTCAGTGAATAAATAAAATCGTCCGCTTGGGCATAATTCATCATTAAAATATTTATTTGGTTTTTTCTTGCATAACGTAAAAGTGTTGCTATCGCTTGGCGGTAAATGCTTTTCGTATAAATGCTTTTTGTCCGCCCTGCCTGTTGAATAAAAAGATTGATTTCATTACTGATGTCAATGTCGGCAATATTTGCTTTATCGTCCATTTCTTTAGTTAGTTTTTGAGTGATAACGATTTTGGCAATTTGTTCAAGCTGTTCATTATTCAAATCTTTAAGTTGAGGGCTTTCTTTGGCGATTTTCCGAATAATAAAATCGACCGAATTATTATTTTCTACCCTGTTTAATACCATGATTTATGCCCCTATTTTCTGTAGTTTTATACCGTAACAAAATATATGGTTATGTTACATATATGAATATCAGAATATGAGGCTGTGAATAGAAAAACACAGTCTACAGTATATAAACACGGTTTTTTATACGGTTGGAATACCGTATTTTAATATATGCGCTATAGCACGTTTCTAGGCGTTATATTTTGGCATAACATAAATAAATACGGTTTTATATTATGCTGTTTAACCATAACGCACCAGAATTAACTATGGGCATTCTAGCGGTATATTCGCTCCGAAAATTTACAGAATAATAATATTTACATTTAAGCGGCTAACAGTTCAGGCGTTTCGTTATCTGTAATTTCTTTATAATACTGTCTAACAGTAATCGCCGTTTCTTTTACGATATTAATTAATTCATTTAATATAGAATTGTCGTTATAATAAAAACCGTCATATACATTTAACAGGCAAACGCCTAATCGCTCCCTAGCTTCTTTTATAATTAATTGCTCCCATAAAGCAGTCCATAAAAATATTTCGCTCCCTATCGGTGTAAATATACTTCGGTGATAATCCCAAACAATGGCAAAATCTTTATACATCATTTCTCTTATTTTATCTTTGTCAGCCTTGTCGTATTCTCTATGATTAATTTTTGTTTTTAATAACGCATTTCTGTATATGTGAAAAGCGCCTAATTCTTTGGTTTTGTCAAAATAAACGCTCATGGAATATTTTTTAACTCGTTCTCTGTCTATTCCGTTTATAGTGTAGAAATCGGGAATATCGTCAAAATTACCGCCCTGTAAAATATATGTTAGCCGTTGGATTTGGTTTTTTATATCGTATATTTCTTTGTAGCCGTCAAATCCATATAAACTTAATATTGTGTTTCTATATGGGCGTTTGTCCGATTTTAAATAAACTTTGTCTGGTTTCCCTGATTTGGTAAAGCATAACGCATTGTAAACACGCCCTTTTATTTTTAATATTTTTTTTTCGTAGTCGAGCCTCAAGTTTGATTTTGATTGTAATTTGTTATATTTGTTATTTATTTCTGTTATATCATTTATTATTTTTATTATTTTATTATATTCATTACTATATATTAAATATTTATTAAATTTATTATATTTATCATATAAATTATACCCAATGTTTCCACCTTCAATTTTAACCTGCTTTATATCATCTTGACCAACGGAGACACGGCTCTCATTAAGCGATTTGTAATATTCTTTACTGTTTTCGTAAAATTTACAGATATTGCCCTCATCATATATTATGCTGTCCGCTTTATCTGTAATCAGCCACCGCATAGACTTTATTCCAGTCTCATATCCCCGATGTGTGCAAATAATTAAGCCGTCATTTTCTAAAGAGTGCAAACACCGATGAAGCGATGAGTTAGAAATATTTAATCTCTTTTCAATTTGTTTGATTGGAATAAGCGTTCCCATTTCTTCTTTGTCAAGTGGTTCAAAAGCAAGCGTTAATAAAACTTGGACTTTTCGCTCATTAAACTGCTGTGTTTGTTTGTAATTCATAAAAATACCCTTCTGGCTGTCCAACTGGAGCGCTCAACAGCCAGAAGGACAAAAATATAATTACGGTAACACCGTATATAAGTTAGTAACCAACGCCAGAATTGAAATAAAAAAACCGCCCTTATTTGGGCGGTTTATCATTTTTGATTAATACTAAAATTATGGGTTTCTTTTTAAGCCGCTTATGCTCAAAGTTAATCTTCTATATCTGTTTTTTCATTCTCTATCTCCCATTACATAAAAAAATCCACTTCTACCTTCACCCTCATAATTTCTTGAGCATATATCGAAAAGACTGGTTATACCTTCTTCTACAAAAACATCATGAAATCCTTGTTTTTGAAGCCAGAGTATAAATTCAAAATGATTATAATAATTTTTTAGTCTATGTTTTACAAATTGTTCATTATTTAAATGACTTAAATTTTTATAAAGTCCGCCTCTATTTTCGGCTATAAAACTCATAGTTTTTTCAGCTTCATATTTATCTCCCATATTTTCAAGAGTAATATCAATATGTTTTATTTTATGATTTCCTTTAATCATCTTTTTTGTTTCTCCCATAAGTTTTCTTGTGCAATTCTGACAATTAGGAATGTCAACAGTAAATGTCGCTGTTTCTTCATTAAAATTTAATTGTGAATTCATTTTCTATCTCCTTTTATATATGTTGTTGTCCAACCGTTTGGACTCATTTCAGTAGCTTCATGTTTTTCTTCTACTAACGTAGCATTATTAAATCCTTGTTTTTGAAGCCAGACAATAAATTCATAAAGATTATAATAATTGTGTAGTCCTTTTTCTATGTATTCCTTTTTTCCATATTCAAAAATCTTTCGATTATGTTCTTTTTCAAGTTCTTCTATCTCGTTAGCAAAAGAATTCATCATCGTTTCGGCATTATATTTATTACCCCAATCTTCAACACAAATATTAAGATGTTTGATATTTAATGTTTCATCTCTTAAATATTCTTTAGTGGCTCTTATAGATTCCATAGTGTAATTTACACAGTTAGGAAGATAACTGTCGCATGTAGCTGTTTCTTTATTGTAACTTGAATGTGCAGCCATTTTTATTCTCCTTTTAATTTCTTTTAATTTTCCTACAATCTTTGGTTGTTTAACCATAATATGACACCATATACCCTCATCATCATCTTTTGGTGAAAGCCCAAACCCATCATCAACTTTAGTATCACGAATAATCTCAATTATTTCATTTTCTCTCTCTTCAATATTTACTCCGTATGCAGTCATTGTTAAAGCAAAATTATAAATACTTCCAGTAAATATAAAATAATCTTCATCTATTTTTTTCCAATACTTCTTCTCATCTTCTTCTTCCAAAAAATCAGAGTGTAAATAAAGATTTTCGTTATTAACTCCTATTCTCACTTCGGGAAATTCTAAAATCTCCATTCTTAGATATTTGAGTCGTGCTTTTTCAAACCAATTAAACTTGTCACTTTTTAATTGCTCATTAATCTCGGTAAGTAATTCGTCTAAATCTACGACATCAAAATCTTTAAATATTTCCGATAGATTTGGTATATGATGATTAATTTTTTCCGCCGTTGCGTCCAAGTCTTTTATACCAGCTTCCTCTGGTATGTCCGATTGGCAGTTATTAATGCAACTGCTACATATCGTCTGTTCTGGAGTAATGGATTCATTTTCCATGTTTTTTCTCCTAATCTTGGGATAAACCCTCATACAGAGGGCTACATATTTATATTTTGGGAACGGTGTCCCAAACAATAAATGTCTACACAGTTAGTGAATAATTAAAAAATTGAAAAAGGCTTTTAACTGTTAAATTTGGTAATCATGGCGATTTTCTCACTTTGATTTATAAGGCTTTCCAAAAACGGACAGCCAGACTTATAGCCCATTAAATGGGCTATAAGTGAATATTCAAAATGTAAACGCTTCCAAAAAAACTACGATTTTTCCATTTTTCTTTCTATTTTTATCCTTCTAAAATTTTATCCTTCTAAAACAACCGCTTTAACTGTGTCAAAATGACACAGTTTATAATTAAAAATTATCTTGCCCTATACATAATTAATAATAAAAATTTCTTGATAGGTCAAATAAAAATCTCATATTTTTGGTCAATTTCGGTAGTTTTTGTCCCCTTTTATTTTTTCCATAACACTAACTCCTACTAAAATATACCTATACGATTAAACAAATTTCAAGGAAAAAAGATGTTTTTTTGTAAAATATTTTCAAAGCATTTTGCCGTTTTGCCTGAAACTGTAATAGCTCTTTTGATTTATAATCAGATGATCCAGAAAATGTATCCCCATTATTTTACTAACTTTGCTTATGTGTTTTGTTATCTCTATATCATCATTAGAAGGCTGTATTGCTTTTGACGGGTGATTATGGGCAACAATTAAACCGACCGCATTATCTAAAAAAACGTGCTTAAATATTTCTCTTGCATGAATTATTGTTTGATTGACCAATCCAATAGTCGCAATGTGAATTGCAATTATATCTTTAACACTATTAAGAGTAATTACAATAAAATATTCTTGTTTTTTCTTTCCATATCTTTTTATGGCGTTATATATGTCGATTGGTTTAACAATTTTCATTGTTTTTCTTTTTCGAGTAGAAATTATATCATAAGACATATTTTTATTTTTATAATTTTTAAGGTTGTTTTTCAAAATAATTCTCTTTGAATATAATCTTTTGAGAGTGTAATTGTTTTTTCGGGTTCTTTATTTTCTTCTGTATTTTCAGATTTTCGTAATCGAAAATTCATGCCAGACAGATAATAACTAAAAGTTTCACGTTCCCAAAATGTTTCTTTAGTTAAAGTATTTCCGCAGATTACTACCGCCGGAGCGCCTAATAAACTTAATTGAATAAATGTCATTCTGGCGCACTTTGCGTCAATGTCAGTTCCCAAGAAAAAAACATCATGCTGAAAATCAATTTTTCTTTTTTTCATTACCGAAATTGAAGCTACCAACATTACACCAGAGCCACAGCATGGATCATAAACTGTGAAAACTTTATTTTTTGGAATATCATTATCACCAATATTTATTTCAGCCATTAACTCTGAAATATGAAACGGAGTGAAAAATTGTGCTGTTCTATCGTTTGAGAATTCACCGTCAATAAATATTTCTCCTAAAAAATCTTGTTCTTTTTCTTCCAGTGCGTTAACGGTTATTGCCAGTAATTGTGCGTGTTTATCAAGTTCTTCTTTAGAATAATTTTTTGCAATTTCCATATATTCGCTTTCAACTTTTGGGTCTTTTTTCCATGTGTAAAGAGTAGCCGCCGCCAAAATTAACCAGTCGGAAAAAATCTCATAAGCGTTTTTTGACGGTTTAATACTTTCTAGTATTTTAATAAATTCTTTTCTGTTATTGTCAGGCATTTTCGGTTTATTCTACCTCGCAGTAATCCATAAGAATTGCAAGAGCCTCGCTATAAGATTTGGCAGTATTAATAATTTTATCTCTCATTTCTTTAGCCTCATTTTCCATTCCAACATCTTTCAAAGCCTTATAACATATACTTATCAGATTAAAGATATTTCCATTCTCGCCTACAAGTTTTACTGTAGGTTTTTTCTTCTCGTTGTTTTCCATTTATTTTCTCCTTAATATTTTTATAAGCGTTATATTAGAAATTGCACATAACGCTTTATTTAATATTAAAATATTCTAGGAGAATGTAAATCCTTTTTTTGCATATTTTTAAAAAAATAAATATTTAAGGGTTTGTATATTTCAGGCGGTTATAAAATATTATTAATTAAAATAACAGAATAACTTTATCATGTTTAGAAATATCATAATCTATTTTATTGTCTTTAAAATGTTCTACCGTTTCATAATGGTCTTGTTTGTTATTCATATCTAATTCAATAAATAATCTATCTTCACTTATAAAATCAATATTTCTCGGAGCTGGAATAATATATTTTCGTGGTTCTCTCTCGGAAACATTAACAAAGAAATGCTTATAGATTTCGTCCTTTTCTAAATTATCGAGTAATGATTTATCAAATTTTATTTCTAAACTTGTATCAAAAAGATAAATAATAAAGCCTGTGTCAATTAATATATGTTTTCCAAAAGCATAGCAATTTTTTATATTTTTAATTAAGTGTGTTCTTTTTTCTTCTTCATTAAATTTGGTAAAAAAATCATTTACAAGTTCTTTCACATTATAATAGGCTTTTTCTCGTTCAATTCCCGAATACTTTAAATCCATTTTTTCTAATTCGACAATCAGTTCGGTTTTAGTTTTTGTTAATAAATCATTTTCCGCTTCTTTATTCTGTATCTTTTCATAATAAAATTTCATTGTTTTTGTATCATCTGATTCATCATGTAATTTATTAAATTTTATAAGTTGTTTTTCGTTTTTTGCTATACTGTCAGAGATTTTTTTTAATTTTTCATTTTTTACTGTGATTTCTTGTTGAATATTAAATAATAACTCGTTTCTTTTTTCTTCGGAATCATCATAGACTATTTTATTCATAAAAAAGAATATTTTAAATATTTCGTCTATAATTTCAGATTTAAAAGTTTTAGGCTTTTGTTGGCAATAACCAGTTTTCAAAAAAGCGGCGTGATGTTTTAAATAATGATATTCTGTTTTTGTTTTTGGATTTATTCCGCCATTAAAATTGTAAAATTTAAATCCGCATAGTGGGCATTCTATTATGCCAGTAGACATTCCCGATGAGGCAGTTTTCAAATGCGTTTCTTTTCGTGTGTCAATTACTCTTTTTCTAATTATATTTTTCTCGAAAACAGTAAACCAATCTTTTATAGAAATTAACTGTTCGGGGTAAGCCAAACATGGCACATAATATTTTGGATCATTGAGAGATAAAATATCTTTTATTTCACCTTTAACAATATTTTTATAAATTTGAGAGCCTTCATAATTCCAAGTATAACCTGTATATTCAAAATGTCTTATAATTTGAGTTAGTTTTCGCTGTAATGATTTGTATTCTTCTAAAGAAATAAAGCGGTTATCATAGAGAGAGTAAAGTATCTGTTTATAACTTGAACCTTTTAATAATTCTTGATATGTAAATTTAACTACATTTAATTTTGATTCTACCGTTTGCCATATTGCCTTTCCCTGTTTATCTTTACCAACTACTTCATAACCATAAAATGCTTGGTAACTCCTTTGCCCTTTATTAATAAGCTGATGTATTCCTTTTGTTGTACTACCAACAATAAGCTCTCTTTCAAATTCTAAAACTGCACCTGTAATTACCAAATACATTTTGATTTGAGGGTCATTAAAATCTATTTTTTTATCATTTTCATAAAGTTCAATTTTATATTTATTGAGTATATAAAAAATTTTCAATAAAACATAAGTATTGCGAGCTAATCTTGACTGTTTTAGAACCCAAACACGAGAAATTTTCTTTTGTGTAATATCATGTAATAGATTTGAAAATTCTTCTCGATTTAATGGGTCGTCATCTTCTGAATTTTTATCTTCTGTTTTATTTTTATCTACATATTTTCTATAGCCCGAAACTCCCTCGTCTATATAAACCTCAAAATCCCAATTATTAGCTTTACAAAACTCAATACCTGTTGTTCGCTGTAGTTCTATGGAAGAGTCTAATTCTACACTGGTTCTGCAATAAATGCCTGTTTTCATGTTTTAAACCCTTTTAAGCTCCTAGATAATTATAATACGTTTTATAATATAAGAAAATATATTAAAATATACCAGTTTCGGGCGTTACTAAACACCTAAAAATTTGATAAAATATGTATTTATCCTATAGGGAACAGCGTTACCACCATTGGGCAACAGGCTTTTTCCGGTTGCACCAGCCTTACCAGCATAACCATACCCAACAGCGTTAACAGCATTGGGGGTTACGCTTTTTACGGTTGCACCGGCCTTACCGGCATAGTATCCATACCCAACGGCGTTACCACCATTGGGGAACGGGCTTTTTACGGTTGTGCTGGAATTACCATCGTAAATATACCGGACAGCGTTACCAGTATTGGGGATTACGCTTTTCAAAATTGTACCAGCCTTGCCGTAGGCATGGGGGACGGTTTAACCAGCAGTGTTACCAGCATTGGGGCTGGCGCTTTTTCCGGTTGCACCAACCTTACCGGCATAACAATACCGAAGAGCGTTACAAGCATAGGGGCGAATGCTTTTTACGGTTGCAACAATCTCGAGATAAGGTGGTATTACAATCCGGCTTTATCAATCGACATTTTACGTCCTCACCTAGAACTTGTAATAATACCGAACGGCGTTACCAGCATAAGGGACAGCGCTTTTGAAAATTGCAGCCGTCTTGCCGACGTACGCATATCCGCAGACGTCACCAGCATTGGGGATCGCGCTTTTTACGGTTGCAGCCTCCTTACCAGTGTAATGTTTAGTGGTTATAGAGATACTAATACTATTGGCGTTGACGCGTTTATTGACACTGCTAATACGACATCTTTGAGGACTGCGTACGCCGTCGAAGGAATATATACGAGAGTAGATACGACAAGTACAACATGGAAGTGGGTTAGATATCCATAATTAATAGGAAGCGCAGTACCGCAGAGCAGCGGTACTGCGTTTACGTGGGCATGCGGTCTTGAGACGACATATTATTTTTAAAGAGGAGTTTTTTATGGGAAATATAAGAATATCACTAAAGCACAAATGAGTACCGAAGGCGAATACTACGAGATAGGCGGTTACAGAATAAGGATTTCATATCATGACGGGGCAAATACAGAGCCAAGTCTAATTTTAATGAATATGCCAATTAAACAGCTTATGGACATTTGTCACTGAGGAATAATATAAAAATTTTTTATATAATCTATTCTCAATGATTGTGAATGTTTTTCAACTGGGATAATTATACAAATATCTTCATCATTTGAATAGCCGCTATAAGTTCTTTTTAATTCTATATTAATAACTTTACTGGTGAAATTAGTATTTACACTGTTTTTGGGTTCGCCATAACGTACTATATAAAAATATGGTTTTTCATTAGCAATATTAAGCCAATTTACAGTATTATTAAACAAACTTAATAATCCGTTTCTATCAAATAAATACATAGTTTCAATAAAGACAATTATACAGCTTCGTTCTGCATTATTTATTTGTTCATGGCGTAAATAAACATGTGCTAATTTATTTGGAAAATTGCATGCAATATTAACCGCATTAGAATTTATATGCTTAGGATAAGGACAATTATTTAAAGGTTGTGTGTTTTTTTCCTCTTTACATAACAGTAACCGTAATAAAAAAGGGACATGTATGTTGAATACAATTTTATCAAGGTTTGCTGTATTAATAGAAGGTATTAATGATACAGGGGGATCGTTTGGTAAAACTATTTTGAATGGACAAGTATTATCGCTCAATTCCACAATTCCTTTCAGTATGAAGTTTATTCTTAAATTGGGAAAGTTCTGCTGTTACTTTATCTATTTCAAAAGATATGTCAGCTATTTTATGCGCAAACATATATTTTTCGTCCATGTCCAGCATATTGTCAGCAGTCCCGTCATTATTAATAAAATAAGCTGAAATCTCGTCTGCCTTTAAACAGGGAATGTCGAATTTCTTATTAATCTCATCTTCTTGATCATTGTATTTATCAAGCAGAGTACCTTTTGTAAGGCTATTGTTTAATGAATTAAGTACATAGGGGCTGTGGGTTGTAATAAAAAACCGGATTGGGCTTCCATTTCCTTTCAGATAATTAAAAATCTTAACAATTAGCTCTATTGTTTGTTTCTGTTCAAGTGGAAATAAATGGGCTGACGGTTCTTCAATAAAAACAGAATGATGCTTACCATAAGAATAAGTAAAGTTCCCAAGTTTATCAAGCATCCATAAGACATATATGATTTCCTGCTGACCACTGGAAGCCTTTGATATATGGACTTTTCTACCATCATCCGACTCCAAGAATAATGCCTCTCTCTCGATTCTCATTTTGGCCTTTAAAATTGTATTAATTATTTCTTGTATTTCCTTATTTATGCTCTGAAAGCGAAGTAGAAAATCGACCAATTCCTTAAAATCCTTTAAATGGTGATCGGTATGATTTGAGCTAAACGCCAACGCAGCCCGTGAAGCTGGTACGAAAGTCGTAGCGACTGGGAAATAACATCCGAATTTCTTTAGAAGATCATTGTAAAAAGATAATTTTTTCTCTTTAAATCCATCTGGTGTAGTAATTCCATGAGAGTCGGAATCCTTTTTTTGTATAGATTCTTTCCACTCTGAAAGAAGCTTTTCCAAAAAAGGGCTGTTAATAACTATATCTTTGCTATTTGTACCTGTAATGGTTACGTTGAAAATTTCTTCCCTATAGGAAAATGTATAGGTTATATTAAAAGAAGGGAGTTTTTTATCTTTGGATGCTTGAAAAATAAAAATTGAGTTAAATTTTTCCTCGATTAAAAAATCATAAAATTTTTTATAATTGCTCAAATATGCAAGGAAATTTTCGTATGGAGCAATCAGTAAATTTGGAATGATGTCTTCAAAGAATTGTATAAGTTTTATACAGAGACTTTTCCCTGATGCCATATCTCCAGTAATAATATTGAATTTATTAAATTCCCATTTTATATGCTTAACGGAGAGAAAATTTTGAATTTCCAGAATTTCCATTGTCTCTTTATCCATAATTATCACTTTAACGAAGTTTTTAGCAAAATACCAGCCCTTGCCTAATATATCGGCTTAAAAATATATCCCCTTAAATAGCTAAATAAAAGATTAAGATGATTATTCTTTTCTTAGTGTCCATTAGGTATTTTACTACAGTTAGTTAGCCATCTTAAAATGTGCTTGATTTTAACGAATTTAGCCGTTTTTAACGCATCTTAAAAGTTTCTTTCTTAAACACGTCCAAAGTCTCAAGTTTCCATGAATTCTTTATTTCTTCCATGCCGTCTTTCTTGTCATTTTTTGAAGGCTTGACGTAAAGTCTAGCGGAGATTATGTCGTTAAGTTTAGTGCCGGTTAAACCGTTAAACAACGACAAGAATTTATGCCAGTACATATCAGTAGTTTCAAGGTCAATCCCGTATTGCTGTAGAAAAGCGGAATATATATATTCTGAATCAATAAGCCAGTCAAAAGCCCTCACTCCCTGTTTGCCTGTTGGATGGGGTAGAGGTTGATCGTTCTGGTAGAATTTGCAAAGTTCCTCATAGCCTTTGGCGCGGTCTTCGGGTATTTCATATTCCTTCCCCTCTACAGTAATTATCTTGTAAATATAGTCTAGCTCTAAAAGATTTATTTCTTTTACGCCTTCCATCTTTATGCCGAAACTAATCCAGTAATGGAAGGCGGTCTGAATTAAATATTCCTCGCCGTCTACCCATATACTGGATTGTCTTGACCTGTCTTTTTTGTCAAGAGAGATCAACTTACAGTAACCTCAATTTCAGCTTTCATTGCCGGATTTTCAAAAAACAATACAGCCGTATGTGTAACAACATACGGCCGACAAAAACTCATAAAATTTTAGATCACCATCTTTTCATTGTTACCGAGTAGTCAGGCTGATTACGTCTATGAATCATATAGTGAAACAGTAATATTATTTTTTTAAAAATTTAAAAGAATAATTGATTATTATCGCGAGAAGTACGATCCTAAAAAGATTGTCAACTTTAGTAAAAACGTGATTTTTCTCTTTACAATCTGTCTTATATATAATACAATTACCTAATGTACGAGATTGAGACTACTGAGGAATTTGATGCATGGCTCGGCGGCATTAGCGATGGTAAAACGCAAAAAATTATCGTTAAGCGTATTAGGACTATGGCTCTTGGTACGCTCGGCAAGATAAGACCTCTTGGCGACGGTCTTTTTGAAGCAAAAATATACTACGGTCCGGGGTACAGATTGTACTTTGTTAACAAAGGTAAGAAAATCATTGTTTTGCTCTGTGGCGGCGATAAATCTACCCAGAGCGTGGACATTAAACAAGCCAGAAAACTGGCGAAGGAGATATAAATGCTTAAAACAAAAAAATTTGAAGTTCTTGATTATCTCAAAACTGAAAAAGACATTGAGGAATACATTAACGTTGTTCTTGAGGAAGGGGACTATAAATTCCTGCCGACTGCCCTTGCCGACATTGCCCGCGCCCGCAAAGCAATGACCGGCATAGCGAAAGCCGCCGGAGTAAGCAGAACCAACCTGTATCAATCTCTTTCAGAGGACGGACACCCGGCTTTTGAAACCATCGCAAAAGTCGCTCAATCTCTCGGCTACCGGCTATCGTTGGTTCCAGTATCTAAACTTGCAGTAAGAAAGGGAAAAAAGCGCCTTAATTCCAAAAAAGCCGTAATAACTACGTAGGTTTCGCAGACGATTACTTAACAACAGCGTATTTTATCATTGTTCGCGCCGGTTAGCGGTTAAAAAATTTTTCAAACATTTCCTTAATATCCGCCGCCGTTTGCTCTATGCCGTGATCCTGCGCGGTGTGGTCGCTCCATTTGCGGTAGAGGGGCAATCGAACCGCCGCAAGCGCTTCGATGCCGTCGCGCTGGGAAACAGGGCGGCCTTTTACCGGCAAAAGGGAAATATCCCTTTCCCTGTAGACAACAATACCGTTCTGCCGGATAATATGGCGGTTCTCTTCCCTCGTTACAACGCCGCCGCCCGTTGCGATAACCTTGCCGCTCTGTTTGCATACATTTTTCAGAATATCTGTTTCCAGCGCTCTAAACTTTTCTTCGCCGCTTGTTGAGCCGCTGTTATCCGCAAATATTTCAGGTATCGGCTTGCCCGCGGCCTGCGTTATCAGCTTATCGGTGTCGATAAATTCCCGCTTCATTTTTTTTGCGAGAGCCGTCCCAACGCTGGTTTTGCCGCAGCCGGGCATGCCAATCAGGACGATGTTCAGGGATTGGCGGGCAATTTTTGAATTGATTCTTTCAATTTCATCATCCGCGATGACCGTATCCGTAAAATACTCCGCCGCTTTTTTTGCCTGCGCCACAAGCATTGCAAGACCATTAAAAGCGGGAATGCCCGCGTCCTGCACCTGCTGGATCAATTCCGTCCGCGCGGGGTTGTATATAAGATCGATTATCCCCTGACATTCATTAAAAATGTTAAGGTTGGGAATTGGAGAGACGCCGTTGTTCGGGTACATTCCGACAGGCGTTGTGTTTATTATCCATTTCGCGTCACGGTGTTTTTCAAGGTTTTGATAATTGTTTTCGCCTGTTCTGGAAATTATGATTACTTCCGGCGACTTTTGGCTTTTAAGAACGGCTTGTACGGTTACGGAAGAGCCGCCGCTTCCAAGCACAAGTGTTTTACCCTCGGCGGGATTCATCTTTGCCTTGCTCATCAGATAACTTACGCCGAAAAAGTCCGTATTGTGGCCGGACAATGAGCCGTCTTTGCCGCGGACAAGGGTATTTACGCTTCCCGTTAAACGCGCCGTATCGGACAATTGTGCGCAAAAGGGGATTACTGTTTTTTTATAGGGAATTGTAACATTTATGCCGTCAAAATCGCCGTTACGCAAAAAATCTTCTATTTCTTCCGGCTTTTTTTCGTATAAACGATATTCGTAATCGCCCAGCTCGGCGTGAATCTGCGGCGAGAAACTGTGAGAAAGTTTTTCACCTAACAAGCCGAAGCGCCGCTTCACACTACTTCCGAATAACTGCCCAGATAATAAAATCTGTCGCTTAATTC
>Ga0268262_10001743_pt1 | contig 26236 bp, 25 predicted proteins | sample TergutNc150P3_FD_190354 | JGI IMG/M metagenome (GOLD analysis project Ga0268262, IMG submission 190354) | Nasutitermes corniger P3 segment gut microbial community from laboratory colony in Florida, USA - Nc150 P3 (SPAdes) (version 2) | ecosystem: Host-associated > Arthropoda: Insects >... | reverse complement strand
CATAGAAGATTTGACGGCGTTAAACGCTATGTACCGTCCGGGACCAATGCAGAATATTCCCCGCTTTGTGGAATCTAAAAACGGAAAAGCGCCGATAACGTATCCCGATCCAAGCCTTGAAGGCATCCTGAAAGAAACTTACGGCGTTATAGTTTATCAGGAACAAGTTATGGAAGTGGCGAAAATAATAGCGGGTTACAGCATGGGAAAAGCAGACCTTCTTCGCCGCGCGATGGGAAAAAAGAAGAAAGAAATTCTTGACGAAGAAAAAATCCCGTTTTTAGAGGGCGCGGCGAAACAGGGTTTCTCGGCGCAGAGAGCCGGTGCGATTTACGACATGCTTGTCCCGTTCGCAGGTTATGGGTTCAATAAAAGCCACGCCGCCGCATATTCCGTGCTGGCGTATCAAACCGCCTACCTAAAAGCGAATTTCCCCGCAGAGTACATGGCGGCTACGTTGATAGTCGAAATAAAAAGCGCTGACAGACTTTTGTACACAATAGTCGAAACCCGCAAAATGGGAATAAGCGTCGACCCGCCTAACATTAATTATTCCGACAAACTTTTTACGGTAGTGGACGGCAGAATCGTTTACGGTTTTTTGGGAATTAAAGGCGTAGGCGACGCTCCCGCAGATGAAATTGTGCGAGGAAGAAAGGACGGACATTATAAAAGTTTTATGGATTTCTTGGATAGGGTAGATATAAAATCCGTAAGCAAAAAAGTAATAGAACTGTTAATTCAAACAGGAGCGTTTGACGATTTTAACGTGTCTCGTGAAACGCTTGCCGGCAATATGGAAAACGCGATAGAGTACGCTCAAAAGAGAAAAGAGGACAAACAGCTTGGACAGTCAAACCTGTTCGGCGACTCAAGCGACGCCGATATGCCCGATTTTAAATTCACGGAATTTCCGCCTGTAAGCAGAGCGGAAAAATTAAACCAAGAGAAAAAACTTATAGGATTTTATTTTTCGGGTCACCCGTTAGACGAATATAAGGAAATATGGCAGGATGTTGTCAGTGTAAATCTCGGACAAATTGAAACTTACAAGACGGGAAACTGCGTTCTTGTTGGCATAATTAAAAATATAAAACCGATAACAACCGCCAAAGGCGGCAAAATGGCTTTTGCGACACTTGAAGATTACAACGGAGAAATTGAAGTTACGTTTTTTTCAGGTCCGTGGGAAAGGTGTCAGAACCTTGTTGATGATTCGGTTGTCATATTGAAGGGAAAAATCGATTATCAAAAAGATAAGGACAGATACAGTTTTTTAGCGGACGGCGTTATAAGCAAACAGGAAGTTCCTTCGGTTGTAAAAGAAGTTAAAGAGCTTGACGAAAAAAACAAACTGCATAAAAACACATGGCTTTACATGGCGGACTTAAAAAGTTCGTATATCTTACAGGCGAAAAAAGGAAATTATACGGTTATAGGTTACTTAAAATCGCTCAGGGATTTTAAGGATAAAAACGGAAACGACATGGCATTCGGAACATTGCAGGATTTTGAAGGAGAAATTGATTTAGTATTTTTCTCGAAAGTTTACGCCGATTGCCGCCACTTGCTTAAACTCGATGAAATGATCGCCTTAAAAGGAAGCATTGACCCTGAGAACGAACAAAAACCCGGCAGAGTAAGTTTTAGAGTTTCAAGCATGGCTGACTTGCCGTATTTAAGCCGTACCGCGGCGAAAAAAGCCGCCGCCGATGAAAAACTGCCCGACCCCGAACTTGTAAAAAATACCGAGAAACATTTTGACGAGGTGCACATAAGGCTTCATCAAGGCGCTTCGGGAAACAATAAGGAAATGCTGGAGTTGCGTGATTATCTTGCGGAAAATTCGGGTTCAAACACCATTTTTATTCATATTCCTGTTGACAATGAAGAAAAAATTGTGAGGGCGGCGACAGGCTTGGATATGTCAGGTAACGGATATATAATGGAAGGATTAAAACAATGTAAATGCGTTGCGGAAGCATGGAGGAAATAATGCGTTTTATTTTTGGAATTTTGGCTTTAATAACGGGTATTTATTCATTAATTATTTTTGTCCGTATAATTTTATCATGGTTCGGAGACATGGTTAGCGGAAGATTTGTAGAAATATTAAATGCAATAACAGACCCGTATCTTAACTGGTGGAGGGAAAGATTACATTTAACATTTGCAGGTTTTGATTTTTCGGTAATTCCGGCGATTGTAGTTCTTTCGTTCGCTCAAAATATATTTAAGATACTTTCAATATCGGAAGGTATAACTCTGGGTTTTTTGCTTGCGCAAATATTATTAACAATATGGAGTATTTTTTCTTTTATTATAGTCTTTTTTATTATAGTAATTGTCATACGGGCTATAGGTTATCTGAATAACAGCGATGTATACAGTCCTTTCTGGGGATTTATCGATTCTATCACACAGCCGATTTTGTACAGAGTGAATAGAATATTTACAGGCGATAAAGTAGGAAGTATATTAAGAGAAATAATTTTATCGTTAATATTCTTAGTTATTTTACTTGTAGGCGGAAACTTTTTAGTATCGTTTCTTGCTAATTTAATTTATAAGCTGCCGATATAATGTTTCTTCGTTCTCTGTCCGTACCCGTAACTGAAATCAGCGGAATAGGGGCTTCCGCTTCTCAAAAACTAACCCGCCTTGGAATACACACAATCGCTGATCTTTTGCTTCACTATCCGCGCGATTGGGAAGACCGTGAAAAAATTGTTCCGCTAAAAGACTACAGAAGCGGCAAAATTTGTACAGTTGTTACGGTCTTCGCGCGAGAATGGATAGGCTTTGGCAAAATGAGGGCGCTTAAAATCTACATAGAAGATGAAAACACTCAAGCCGCTCTTGTATGTTTTAACCGTCCGTGGATGGATAAGCAAATTGTTACAGGGCAAAAATATATGGTCTGCGGAAGATTTTACTATAAATACGGCGAATTGCAGTCAAGCGCTTTTGAAATAGAAGTTGCCTCTTTAGGCGCAAGTTTCGGAAAAATACTGCCTGTATATCCGCTTACGGCGGGAATACTTCAAAATAACATGCGCCGTTTTATTTCTTCCGCTATAAAAAAATATGTTAATGAGCTGGAGAATGAACTGCCCAATGAAATAATGGAAAAAGAATCACTTTTATCAAAGACGCAGGCGTTAAACGAGATACATTTCCCTACTTCCGCCGACATGCTTGAAAAAGCAAAAAAAACTCTAGTTTACGAAGAACTTTTTTACATGGAAGTTATGGTTCTGCGAAGAGCGATAGAGCGGAAGAGCAAAATAAAGCTTGAACTTGCGAACAATGAAAGCAAAAACGAAAATATTTCGCAATTACAGCAAAGTCTTATAGAAAGACTTTCTTTTTCTTTAACAACGGGGCAAAAAGAAGCTGTTAAAGAAATAAACAGGGATATGTCGTCTAATATTCCGATGGCTCGTCTTTTACAGGGCGATGTCGGATGCGGTAAAACCCTTGTATCTTTTTTAGCGGCGTTACGAGCTGTTGAGGAAAAGGGGCAGGCGGCAATCATGGCTCCTACGGAATTACTCGCGCGACAGCACGCGGAAAACGCCGCGCGTCTTTTAGAGCCGCTTGGAATAAACATCGCTTTTCTTACGGGAAATATTAAAGCGCAGGGACGCAAGGAGTTATTAAAAAATCTCGCTGACGGAACAATCAATATAATAGCCGGAACTCACGCTCTTTTTTCCAAAGATGTCGAGTATAAAAACTTAAAGTTAGTTGTCATAGATGAACAGCATCGTTTCGGCGTAACACAACGCTCGCTAATCATGGACAAAGGACAGTCAGCCGGACTTTTAATGATGAGCGCGACTCCCATTCCCCGCACTTTGGCGTTAACGGTTTTCGGCGACATGGACGTAACTGTAATAAAAGATATGCCTGCGGGAAGAAAACCCGTGATTACTCACCTGGCGAAAGAGTCAAACGAACAAAAAGTTTATGATTTTGTCCGCAAAGAGCTTGAGAAGGGCAGGCAGGCGTATTTTGTCTATCCGTTAATCGAAGGCGGCGATGAAATAAAAGATGCTGTTTCTATGGCGCATAGGCTTGGAAAAGAAATTTTCCCAAAACAAAAAACCGCTCTTATTCACTCCAAAATCCCTGAAGATGAAAAAAAGCAGATAATGGACGATTTTAGAAAAGGCAAAATAAAAATACTTGCCGCAACAAGCGTTGTAGAAGTAGGTGTAGACGTACCGAACGCCGCCTGCATGGTCATTGAACACGCAGAGCGTTTTGGTTTGTCCGCCCTTCATCAATTACGCGGGCGTGTCGGCAGGGGAGAGGAGCAGTCTTATTGTTTCCTTGTCTATTCGGATGATCTTACGGAAGAAGGAAAAACCCGCCTGAAAGTAATGCTGGAAAATAACGACGGCTTTGTAATCGCCGAAGAAGATTTAAAATTACGAGGTCCCGGACAAATCGCGGGGACGGAACAATCGGGTTACCTTGTTCTTGGAATAGCCGACCCAATTCGAGATATGGAAACACTTGAAAAAGCCAGAAACGATGTGTTTTCGATATTAGAGAACGATCCCGATCTGTTACTGGAAAATAATCGCGTGATTGCGAGAGTACTGGAACAGGCTTCGCCGTTCGGCGAGGTTGTCTTTCAAAACCTAACCCCAATTTCCAGCAAAAAAGCGTTATTCGTTGTAAACGATTTCCTGAAAATAAAGTCGCTTTGATACGCCGCAACCATACTGAACCATTTTGTAAAATTGTATTCAAACCCCAAATGGGAATATACCCCGAACGGATTTTCTCCCCATTGTACGGTATTTATATATCCAACAGTCCCTATTCCCATGTTAAAATACTTAAACACGACTTGTTCAATAAATAATCCTGTACTTAAATATGAATGTTTTTCATCGGCTAAAATATTAAGATGATCAACCTTTATTCCGTAACGTTGGAAATCGTTAGACATAAGAAGTATTTTAAGTCCGTAGGTATATGACAATCCTTTTATATCATCGGCTTTGTAATAACCGATGGAACCGTTAGGACGTATCAATACGGTTTGTCCGTATATGTTACCCGCAAATAACAAAATAAATAATGTAAAAACAAAAATATTTTTTTTCATATATCCTCGTTAAAAGATTTTATACAATAGCCTTGGCAGGGCATATATTTATACAATTCCTGCAAAAAACACATTCCGTTGATGTTACTTTTTTTCCGTTCTCAATGTATTTTCTTACATCTACATCCATAGGACATACTTCATTGCATTTTCCGCATTTTATACATTTTTTTCCGCTTGGTTTTATTTTAACAAGCGAAAGACGGGTCGGCAATTTCATGATAAGAGAGACGGGACAGAATATCTTGCAGAAAGCCCGTCTTTTTTTGAATACAAACGCTAAAATAATTCCAACTATGTAATACAATATATATCCGACAAGAAACCAGATAAATTGATCTAGCTTTTTACTTTCTATAAAAGAAGTGATGGAAGAATCTATATGTTTTGTCACATAATCATATCCGGTTTGAATAAGTATAAAAGGAATTAATAACGATACAATTAAAACGGGTATTCTTATGTATGTATATTTTTTCGGAATAGGTTTGTTTTCTTTTATCGGCAGCCATTCGAGTAACGCCGCTGTGTAACATGCCCAACCGCAATAACCCCTGCCCCAGATAAGAGGTCCGAAAACTTTTGCTATAGCGTAATGAATTAATACGCGGGTAAAAACTCCCGTGGTGATAAAATACGCCAAATAAATTACCGTTTCCTCTATCTGCATGTTTTCTCTCTGCATTATCCCGAGGAAAACCAAGAAAACAAGCGAAATTATCGATAGACTGATCCTTCTGCCCAAATCGGGATTTTTGTAACGAATACTAAGGAAAAAACCTATTGATACGCTTAATCCAATCGGAATAAAAACAAAGAAAAATCCAACCCATATCGTTAAACCCATTGATACGGATAAAATAGTTCCTATTAGAAACGGAAAAATACACCGTTTATATTCTTTCATATTATCCCCAACGCTTTTACTTTTCCCATATTTACAATCAGTTTTGCGGAGTTTTTGTTTACAGGAGTTTTTAATTTATTAAATCCGCCCGGCGCTCCTCTAAGACCGTAATTTGTTTTGCCGATAGGCTCGGATGGTATACCGAAAAGATTTGTATCAAGGTCTCCGTTGGAATTGGTATCCTGAAAAACGGAAACCACATATTCGCCGTTTGGTAATTCAAGAGCATGAGTAATTCTGCCGCTTGCAGGAGTAAGAATAAATTTTGCAAAAGGTTTTTCCGCTTTATAATCGTTTTCATTTGAGTAAACGGCAACATATACCAGTCCGCCGTTCACGATTACCCCGTTAATCTCTATGGTTGCGTTAATATTATCTGCAAAGAGAATTCCAACAGCCGAAAACAAAACGCACAATAAAAGCGCTTTTCTAAACATATAAGCCTCCATGCGAATATTATAGAAATTTGCCTGCGGAAATAAATAAAAAATTAAACAAGATGCGTAAATTCAGTGTCAAGATGCATTATCGGCTTGTTTTTCCTGATGTTTTTGCAGCAACTTGTTTAATTCTTTTGCGTCATTTTTCATCATGGTAACGGTGATTATCGTCGCGAATATGTAAATTACAACCGCCATTACGACAAGAAGCCATATCGGTATTGCGGAATACCAATCGAATATAAGTCCGAATACAACAAGAACAGCGATAATATAGCTGATATCAATCAGATATTCCAAAATTATACTGCGGATTTCAAATTTCATGCGTATAAAAAGACCAAGAATAATTAAGGTGTTTGCGGCTAAAATTTGAAAAACAGTAGGAACAAAATTAATTTCAACTTTGAACAATAATGAAAATAACGCCAGTATTACCACAGCCGCGCCTGTAACAAACATAATAAAATTAATAATAGTTTTAATAGCTTTCATTTATTTATCTCCTTTAACATCTGTTTTATTCCCGATATATATTTTCTGGTTATACACAAATAAACCCCGTTAGATAATACCGCTTCAAGCCGATTATTATTCAAAGGTTTGAATTTGTCCAGTTTGTTAATATTTAAAACGCAGTATTTACTTATCTGTATAAAACCGTTATCTCTTAATTTTTCATAAATCTGATACAGACGGCATTTAACGATATACTTTTCTTTCTCGCAGCAGACGACAGTTTTACCGTCTACGCTTTCAATGTAAAAAATATCAGAGACATTTACCAGTTTTACAATGTCGTCCGAATAGCACTCTATCTGCATATCAACTGATTTTATAAAAGAGGCTATTCTTTCTACGATTTTATTCTTTACCGGACAAGTAATAAGTACTTCAATATCCTCTTGCGCCGGATTTTGCTCAATCTTTAAAATCATACTGATATGATAATTTATTTATGAAAAATTATCTATAAAATTTAAAATATTTCAATCTTTTAAGATCGACTTTAATTGCTCCATAAACCTGTCGGCGGATCCTTCGTCAACTGTTTCTTTTTCTATCTCATGAATTTTAATCAGTTCATTAGGGATTTCATCTATAAATGGGGAAGGGGAGCAGTCCCTCGTGTTTTGCATCATGCGGCGTTTTTGACAGCTTGTTATGAACAATTTTTCCCTCGCCCTTGTAATCGCTACATAAAAAAGACGGCGTTCTTCTTCAATGCTTCCGGCTTCGTCTTCGCTGTCCTCGCCGATGCTTTTTTCATGCGGCATAAGCCCCTCTTCCGCGCCTGCGATAAAAACAACCGGAAACTCAAGCCCCTTTGCGGCGTGAATTGTCATCAAGTTTACTTTGTCTTTATTATCGTCCTCGCCGTCATCCCTTGTGATAAGGCTTATCCTGTTAAGCCAGTCATAAAGCCCCGAATCAAAATTGTCTGGGTCTGTTTCCCAGTTGTCTATCATTCTGATAAAATATTCAATATTGCTGAATTTCCAGCGGGCTTTTTTCTCATCTTTTCCGTGTTCAAAAACAAGGTAACTCCAGTAATCTATGTTTTCGACTAACGTGCGGGCGCATTGCGAAAGCGACCATTTCTTTCCCTGTTCCGATTGCTTTTCTAAAAAAAGTTCCCTCATTTTTTCGATTAAATCTGAAAATTCTTCCAAGTCCGATGATGATTTGTTATCCTGAAACAACACTTGCTGAGTATTGGAGCGGCTGTTAAAAAAAGAAATAGAACTCCAAATACTGGAACGGTTTTTTTTCGCGCTTTCGCTTAACGCCGCTATGGTTGTTTTTCCTATGCCTCTTCTGGGCGTGTTGATAATACGCAAAAGGCTTACATCATCGTCGGGGTTGGCGATTACACGCATATAGGAAATAATGTCCTTAATTTCTTTTCGCTGGAAAAAACTTGTTCCGCCCGATACCTTGTAAGGAATATTTTCCGCTAAAAACGCCTCTTCAATGTTACGCATTAGGGAGTTTGTTCTTGTAAGCACGCCGAAATCATGGTATTTATAATCTTCCCGTATCATTAAAGGTTTTATTTGAGAGGCAATAAAATCGGCTTCGTGAGTTTCGTTTTGCGGAAAAAACAATTCTATAGATTTGCCGCCAGTTTTCGGCGACCAAAGATTTTTATCTTTCCTGCCTGTGTTATGCGAAATTACTCCGTTGGCGGCGTCTAAAATTGTGGTAGTGGAACGGTAATTCTGCTCAAGTTTAATTTCTATCCGTCCCGGAAAATCTTTCTCAAACATCAGCAGGTTTTCGTAATTCGCCCCCCTCCATGAATAAATAGACTGATCATCGTCGCCTACTACGCAGATGTTTGCGTTCTCATTCTCCGCTAAAAACCTTAACAATTTATACTGAATAAGACTTGTATCCTGAAATTCGTCAACTAAAATATAACGGTATTTTTTTCGGTACTTTTCCAAAATATCGCTGTGTTTTTCAAAAAGCTCAAGCGGAATGGTTAATAGGTCGTCAAAATCGACGGAATTGTAAATTTTTAACGCCTGTTGGTATTCCTCATAAACAGGCTGCATAGTAGCGTCTTTTGTCCAATTGGCAAGCCCTGTTTTTATTTTTGAAAAATGTTGGCTAGTGGCGTAAAAATCTACTTTTGCGGAAGACATTTTACATTCACGTAACGATTCTTTTATCAGCGATATCTTGTCCGTTTCATCGTAGACGGAAAAGTTTTTTCTGTAACCAAGAACCTCGCATTCTTCTTTTATGATTTTAAGCCCGAAAGCGTGAAATGTGCTTATGGTAAGGCTTTGCAGTTTTTTCCCCGTAAGTTCTTTTACCCTTTGTTCCATTTCACGAGCCGCTTTATTTGTAAATGTAAGCGCCAAAATCGCAGATTGCGGAATTCCGCTCTCAAGCATATTGGCTATGCGGTATGTAATTACTCTGGTTTTTCCCGAACCGGCTCCGGCAATAATCAAAACAGGTCCGTTAACGGCTCGTACAGCTCTTAACTGCGGTTCATTTAATTCCGTTTCAATGTTGAGTTTTGACAAAATATCTCCCAAATCGTTTTATAAAAATTTTGCAATATGTTTTCCCGCTTTTCCGCGGTGGCTCAAAGTGTTTTTTTCTTCCATAGAAAGTTCGGCAAGAGTACGCCCGAGAGACGGTATCCAAAAAATAGGATCATAACCAAAACCGCCGTCCCCTTTTATATCGCTCTTTTTTACAAGTTCTCCCTCAAGCGTTTCCTGAACAAGGAAAAAACGGTCGTTACTAAAAAGAAGAACCATGGCGCAAACAAACCTCGCGCTTCGTTTTGGTGTATCTCCCACTTCATCAAGAAGCATGATATTCTGCTGACCGCTCGCAAGTTTCTGTCCGTTTTCCATACCGTAACGGGCGGACAGAACGCCCGGTCTGCCGCCGAGAGCGTCAACGCACAGCCCAGAATCGTCGGCTATTACAGGCTCGTTTCCGCCGATGAGTTTTTTAAGCGCCCTCGCCTTAATCAGGGCGTTCTCACAAAAGGTCGTTCCCGTCTCATCGGGGTTAAAAGACAAGCTTTCTTCCGACGGAATTTTTAGTTCTCTATTAAGAATGGCGGCAAGTTCCGTTTTTTTATGGGTATTATTTGTGGCGAACCAAATATTCATAAGAAATTGTAGACTTTTTCCCGATTTCAATCTATACTTAAAGTGATAAGTATGAAAAAATTTATTGAAAGATCGATTTTTATTATATTTTGCGCATCCTTAACGGCTCTTTTTTATGCCTCATGCACAAAAACCGCCCCCGAAATAAAATACGGCTTTATACAGTTAGTTCTTTATCAGGGAATTGACGGTCCGCAGGAGCATTATTCGTTTTTCATAATGCCCGAAGATGAGGACGGCATCGAAAACCTTGATGAACTCTATCTTTTCCACGACAAGGAACAGCTTCGCTGGAATATAAAAAACGATGAATGGCAGAAATATACACAGGACGGAAAAGACTGGATTGGAACAAGAAGTTTTACGATGAGAGAGGGCAATCTTCCCAGAGGTTTATTCCGAGCCGTATTGGTCAGCAAAGGCGGAGAAAGCTCTGAGCGTACTTTTACTTATGACGGCAATGTCCGCTATCCTTTCCCCGAATTAAATATTACAGGCGGTATGTACAATGTTAATTCGGCGTGGACTGCAAATCGATTAGTATGTTACGATAGCGCCGGGAATTTTGTCGCCACTGTAAATCTTACATCAAAATCGGGATCAATTTTAGACTTAAGGCTTCCTTCTTCTGTAAAAACCGCCGCTCTTTGGGCGGAAGACGAAGAAAATTTTTGCAGCGCTTTTACAAATGTGGTTCCCGTTAACTGATGCTTAAAAGTTATGTGATAAGATCCGGTCATTTTACGGAAGCGCAAAAAAGGTCCTACGCCTCGTTAGCCGAAAAATTTATTATTCCGTTTAAAGAAGAAAAACTAGATTATAAAAAAATATTCGGCAATACAAACAATGTAACTCTGGAAATAGGTTTTGGAATGGGATTAACAACGGCTGAAATAGCGCAGGCAAACCCCGATAAAAATTATATCGGTATAGAAGTCCACCGCCCGGGTATAGGGCGGCTGTTATGGGAAATAGAAAAGCGTTTCCTTTCCAACATAAGAATAATTGAATATGACGCCGTATACGCCGCGGAAAAAATGTTCCCTCAAAATTCTCTTGAAGCCGTCCACATTTTTTTTCCCGACCCCTGGCCTAAAAAAAGACACCGCAAACGCCGCCTTGTACAGCGTCCTTTCACGGAAACCCTTGCGAATTGCTTAAAATCTGGCGGCTACTTATACATGGTAACAGATTGGGAAGATTACGCCCTTCACGCTCTTGAAGAACTGAACGCTACTGTCTCCTTAAAAAACGCCTACGAAAATTTCGCCTCGCCTCAAACTTGGCGTCCTGTAACCAAATTTGAGCAAAAGGGGCTTACAAAGAATCATGTGATTAGAGAGATTTATTTTATGAAGAAAACCTAAAACCCTAATACTATCTCTTGACAATACTATCGCAACATGATACTATTATAACAGGCGGATAATTTAGTGATACAAAGTTTTGGGGATAAAGATACCGAAGCGTTATTTAACAGGGAACGGATAAAAAAACTGCATCCTGATCTGTTTCGGCGGGCAAGGAGTAAGTTACTCATTATTCATGCCGCTGTAAACGAGGACGATTTAAAAATACCGCCGGGAAACAATTTTGAAAAATTGAAAGGGAATAAAAAAGGGTGGTGCAGTATTCGGATAAATGACCAATGGAGAGTCATTTTTAAGTGGAGGGCAGGGAATGCCGCTGATGTTACTATTACGGATTATCATTAGGAGTATGTTATGAAAAAGAAACTTGATTTAATTCCTCCGGGAACCATACTACATGAAGAATTTATGGAACCTTTGGGAATTACATCGTATAAATTGAGCAAGGAAATAAAAGTACAGCAAACAGCTATCAGTCAAATAATCAACGGCAATCGAAGAATAACGGTTGATATGGCTCTGCGGCTTTCAAGGTATTTCGGCAATTCTGCGCAATTCTGGCTTAATCTTCAAAATTATTTCGATATTGAATCCGAAATGGGAAAAAAAGAATATCTTATTAAAGAGATAGTTCCCTATAGCGAGCATGCGGCGGAGAAAGCGCCTGTTTATGCGTAAACCCTCATTACTCACAATCGACATAGGTACTTCTTCTCTCAAATCCGCCCTTTGGGATATTGACGGAACCCGTCTGTCCTTTGCGTCGGCTCCGCTTTCTGTTATTCATAACGAAAATAAACATGAAGCCGAACCTTCTATGTGGCTTAGAGCGTTTGAAACTTGCAGCGGTAAATTGTTATCTAATGGGCAGATTGAAAATTTTGCGTCTGTCGAAGCAATTATCATAAGCGGAAACGGTCCCAGTCTTGTTCCCGTCCTTGGAGAGCCTATTACACTTAACAACCATATTGATGTTCCGGCGGAAAACGCAAGGCTTTGGCTGGATCGCAGAGCGGTTAAGTATCAGGATGAAGTTTCCGGTTTGATGGGCGGCTTTGTGGATGCAGGCTTTTTCCTTCCTAAAATACTGGGCATTAAAAATGACGAAGTTGAGTTGTATAAAAAAACAAAATATTTTCTAGGCTGTCCCGAATATCTTGCCTACGCTCTCACAGGAAACGCGCGCAATGTGTTCCCTTGCGACGGATTTGATCGCTGGTTTTGGAATAACGATGTTCTTGATAAACTCGATCTTGACGCGAATAAAATGCCCGCCTTCATCCGTCCCGGCGATCCGTTCGGGACAATTCTTCCTTCTGCCGCGCAGCAATTCGGCTTTTCAAAAAATATTCCTGTTATTTCAGGCGGACCCGATTTTTTCGCCGCCATTTTGGGAAGCGGAGTAACGGAAGCAGGACAGGCTTGCGACCGCACAGGTTCTTCGGAAGGAATAAATCTTTGCACGCAAGATCGTGTCTTTGATAATCGGCTGATGTCCTACGGACACCCTATAAAACCATATTGGAATTTGTCGGGAATTATAAACACAACAGGCAAGTCGATAGATTGGGCTTGCGACTTGCTTGGGGTCAACTTCGATGATTTTATAACGCTCGCAGAGGAAAGCAAAAATGGATCGGGCGGTTTGGTTTTTCTTCCGTATTTGGCAGGCGAACGCGCGCCTGTTTGGAATCCATCCGCGACTGCCGTTTGGAGCGGAATTAATCTGTCTTCCGGTAGGCGCGAGTTTGCCAATTCAATCCTTGAGGGGATTGGTTTCGCAATTAAAGACGTGCTTTCCGTTATGGAAGAAACAGGCGTAAAGGCAAAACAGTTACGGGTAACAGGAAGGCTTGCCGGCTGTTCTCGTCTTAATCAGATAAAGGCGGATATAACAGGAATAGAAGTTGTTGAGGGCAGTCACAAGGAAGCGGAACTTCTCGGGCTTGCCGTAATCGGCAGTTGTTTTTTGGGAAAATTCGCCTCTTACGCCGAAGCGTCGTCGGCTTTTTACCATATAGAAAGAAGTTTTAAGCCAAATCAGGCTAATACCGATCTTTACAATAATTTATTTTACGAGTATAAAATGATAAGGAATAAACAGTTATGAAAAAATTATTAATCGGTCTATTAATTATTTCTGTATTTTTTAGCTTTGGCTGTACAAAAAAAACTCAGTCAGAAAAAAACAGCCTTTCTGTACTTGTCTTTATTACAGGAGTCATTGCAGGCAGTCCGACATACGAAATGATGGCGGAAGGCGCTATTGATTTTGAAGAGGTTCATAAAAATGTTACCGTTAAAATATATGAAGCAGGAATTAATCAGTCCCAATGGGAACAGCAGTTAGGCGAAATGATTGCGGGCGGCGATTATGACGTAGTTATCGGTTCCAATCCGTCATTGCCTGAAATTTGCGCTAATGCGGCGAAGAATTTCCCTAATCAAAAATTTATAATAGTGGACGCCGAGTATGAAGGAAATCCGCAAATAAGAACATATAATTATAACCAAAGAGAGCAGTCGTATTTTTTGGGTTATCTTGCCGGACTTGTTACAACAAGCAAAATGCCGTACGCAAACAGCCAAAAGAAAATCGGTTTTATAGCGGCTCAGGAATATCCGCTGTTGACAAAACAAATGGTTCCCGGTTTTCTTGAAGGCGCGAAAAAAGCCGATCCCGCAATCGAGCTTGATTTTCGCGTAATAGGCTCATGGGCGGACGCAAACAAAGCGTCGGAACTTGCATCCGCGATGATGGAAACCGGAGTCGATGTTTTTACTTCGATAGCGGGCGGAGCGGCGCAGGGGCTTGTAAAAACAGCGGTTGATAAACACTCTTATTTAGTTTGGTATAATACAAACGCGTATAAAATAGCACCTAGCGTTATAGTAGGCTGCGGTTTCATTGAGCAGAAAAAGCTCATAAAAGAAATACTGGAAAATGTTTTAGACGATAAAATCCAATATGGTACTTCAGAGACAATCGGAGTAAAAGAGGGATATATTAGTTTTATTTACGATGATCCCGGATATAAAAACCTTCCCGAGGACATTCGTAATAAATTTGAAAAATTTATGAAAGATTTTTAATGAATATTGTTGAATTAAGGAACATAACAAAACAGTATCCCGGAAGCGGTAAAAAAGCAAATGACAACATAAGTCTTGATTTGCGCAAGAGCGAAATTCTCTGCGTTGCCGGCGAAAACGGAGCGGGCAAAACAACGTTGATGAAAATTCTCTGCGGTTTGGAAAAACATGACGGCGGAGAAATACACGCGGACGGAAATATCAGCATGGTTCATCAGCATTTTATGCTGTTTCCCGAATATACCGCCGCTGAAAATATTGTTATGGGGCTTGAACCCCGCAAATACGGTATTTTCTTTGACGAAGAAAAAGCGAATAAAATCTGCGAAAAAATAATAACAGAAAACAATTTTTCGATTAAGGCGGATACAAGAGTAAAAGATTTAACTTTAGGCGAAATGCAGCAAGTGGAAATTTGCCGTGTCTTATACCATAACGCGCAAATAATAATACTTGATGAGCCAACATCGATACTGACAGAGCATGAAATAAAATCGCTTTTTAATACTCTTAAAACACTTGTTAATAACGGAAAATCAATAATTCTTATAACGCATAAATTAAACGAAATTAAACAGATAAGCGACCGTGTCGCCGTTTTGCGTAACGGACAGTTAATCGGCGTAAAAGACGTATCCCAAACCGATGAATTTGAAATAGCGAAAATGATGATGGGCGACGAAAAATTGCCGCCGTCAATATACGCAAACAGCGGCGCTAAAAAAGACAAGGTGATTGAATTTGACAATGTGAGCGTTAAAAGACGAGGGCAAAAACGTCCGTTACTCGATAAAGTTTCGTTCTCGGTTAATTCAAATGAAATAATGGGGTTTGCGGGCGTCGGCGGCAACGGACTTGGAGTAATCGAAGCTGTCTTGGGCGGCTTTTTGCACCCTGCTGAAGGCAAAATTTTACACAGAGGAAAAGACATTTCCAAACTTAATATACGAAAATTGCGTAATCAAGGGCTTAGTTTTGTTCCGGCAGACCGTATAAATGTAGGAAGCGCGCAGTCCGCCACAATCGAAGAAAACATGATAATTAATATGAGAAATAAATATTTTTCTTTTAATTATAAAAACTTAACGCGCAAGAATGAAATTAATGACAAAATAAATTCTTGGATAAAAAAGTATAATATAGAAGCTCATGATTTAAAACAAAAAACAGGCACTTTGTCAGGCGGCAATTTGCAAAAATTAATTTTGGCAAGGGAATTAAGTCAATTTAAGGATTATGCCGTTTTCTCGGAGCCTACATGGGGGCTTGATATCGCCTCAGCAAGTTTTATGAAAGGGGAAATTGACGCTCTGCGCAAAAAAGGAGCGGCGATAATTTTAATTTCCACCAATTTAGACGAGATTATAGAACTTGCGGACAGAATAATTGTAATGTACAGGGGAAAAATAGCGGGCGAATTTGTTAATGATCAAAATACCGGTATTAAAGAATTAATCGGAAATTGTATGCAGGGAATCGGAGCGCCATTATGAGAAAAAATGTTATTTTCATATTTGCCGCGTCTCTTTTAACAGTTTTTTTGTTAATATTCATTTTAAGCGATACGCCGATTAAAACTTTATACTTCTTCTTTTTAGGACCGTTCAGGAATTTATACAGTTTCGGCAATATGCTTAACTCCGCTGTTCCGTTAATTTTCGGAGCGTTAGGCATAATAATCGCCATGAAAGCCGGTAACCTTAACTTAGGCGGAGAAGGGCAGGTGTACTTGGGCGCTTTTATAACAACCGCTGTTGCCCTCTCTCTTACTCGTTTTGGAGTAACGGGAGCGGTTATCGCCGTTTTGGCAGGCGTTCTCTCATCCGCGAGTCTTTCGGCGTTCAGCGGCATTTGCAAAGCAAAGTGGAAAACCCCCGAAATTATTACAACCTTCCTTCTTTCATGCGCGGTTATCCCGATTGTCAATTATTTCGTTACAGGACCATTCCTTGATCCTGAAACATCGCTTATATCGACAAAAAAAATCGCCGAAAATATGCGGCTTCCGCTCATTTTAAAACCATCAAGTTTAAGCGCAGGAATTTTTATCGCTCTTATATTTGTTGTTATAGTTTACTTTTTTCTATACAAAACAAAGAGGGGCTATGAATTCAGAATAGCCGGAAAAAATGAAATGTTCGCCCGTTACGGCGGAATAAATACAAGACTGAACACAATTATAGCGATGGCATTAAGCGGCGCATTATACGGATTTGCCGGAAGCGTCGCTGTCCTTGGAACGCATTATTCAGTAATAAAAGAATTTTCCGCAGGATTAGGCTGGAGCGGCTTAACCGTAGCGTTAATCGCAAGTTTTTCCCCCATCGCCGTGATACCCTGCGCCCTCTTCCTTGCGTGGACGGAAACAGGCGCAAGAATAGCGATGCAGAATACCGGAATAACTTATGAGATTTCCTATATCATTCAAGCTGTAATTTTCTTTTTATCAACAAGCGTAGTTGTTAAAAATATTTTTGAACGCAAGAGGAAGGGATAAATGGCGATTATACCGTTGCTTAAAAGCGCTTTAACCATAATGATCCCGATATTTTTCGCCGCTTTCGGCGGACTTTTTCCCGCACTCGCCGGAACGCTCAACATCGCCCTTGAAGGCTTGCTTCTTTCGGGCGCTTTTTGCTCTTTAACGGTCTTTAATTTTACAGGCAGTGTAACTGCCGCCGTGTTATCCGCCATTTTAACCGCAATCGCCATGTCGGCGTTGCATTCGTTAGCTGTTTTCAAACTTAAAGCCGATTTATTTATTTCAGGTTTAGCGATAAATTTATTTTCAAGCGGTTTATGCGTTATTCTTTCCGAAAAAATATTCGGCACAAAGGGAGTAGTTACGGCGAACAGCGCAAACGGCTTATTAATATGGTATGTAATTTTGGGACTGTTCCTGCTGATAATTTCACATATAGCGATTTACAAAACCCCGTTCGGTTACAGGCTTCGCGCCTGCGATAAAAACGCCGCCGCTCTTGTTGGTCTTGGAATAAAACCCGTATTTTATCAAACAACGGCGTTTTTAATAGCAGGGTTTTTCTGCGGCATAGGCGGCTCATTCTTAAGTTTGAACTTAGGAGCGTTCGTACCAGGAATGTCCGCAGGCAAAGGCTGGATAGCCCTCGCCGTAATTTTCCTCGGCGTAAAAAAACCTTTAGGCATTCTTGCCGCCGCATTCGTTTTCGCCCTAGCCGAATGTTTTTCAAACTACGCCCAAGGTTTTTGGCAAATACCCGCAGGTTTTATTTTGGCGTTCCCGTATATTTGTACACTGATTGCCATAATAGTTGTGTCGGTTATTCCTTATAAAAAGGCACAGTAATACTGATATTCTTCCCCTCACACCCTAAAATCCCTATCCCCCTGTTTAATTTCCTCCAAATGTTTGATAACAAGCGAGCGCATTTTTTCATTCGGTATATTTCCAATTTCGCTATTTATCAATTCTTCCCCTGCGTTTCTTGTGCCGTTTGCGGCGTAGTCAATCAGGTATTCCTGCAAAGTCATAAGAGCGTTGGGAAGACAGCAGTTTTGTATCTGTCCCGATTTGCACAGCGACATAAAACGGTCTCCCGTGCGTCCTTCACGGTAACATGCCGTGCAAAAACTGGGAATGTATTTGTCTTTTATGAGCCAGTTTACCACTTCATCAAGAGTGCGGTTGTCATTGATGTTAAACTGTTTTGTGTTTTCATTTTCTTCTTTTTCGTAACCGCCGACGCTGGTACGGGAGCCGCCGCTGATTTGCGAAACTCCAAGTTCCAAAACTTTTTTTCTGCATTCTTCGCTTTCCCTTGTGGAGACAATAATTCCCGTATAGGGAACGCTGACTCGCAAGCATGCGACAATTCTGGCGAAAGTATCATCATCTATGCCGTTTCTGAAAGAGCCGGGATTTATTCCGTCGGCGGTTCTTATGCGAGGAACGCTTATAGTATGAGGACCAACGCCGTGCGCCGCTTCCAAATGTTCGGCGTGCATAAGTATCGCTATAAATTCATAAAGATACTGACCAAGACCGAATAAAACGCCTAACCCTACATCCTCTATTCCGCCCTGCATGGCTCTGTCCATAGCTTCGGTATGCCAGTCATAGTCCGATTTTGGACCGGACGGGTGGAGTTCTTTATACTTTTCCCTGTTATATGTTTCCTGAAACAGAATATATGTGCCAATCTCCGCTTCTTTAAGCCGTTTATAATCATCTACAGTTGTGGCGGCGATATTTACATTCAAGCGGCGTATCGCTCCGTTTTTATGTTTTATACTGTATATTGTTTTCATTGACTCTGTGATATATTCAATCGGATTATTAACAGGGTCTTCGCCCGCTTCTATCGCAAGGCGCTTGTGTCCCATGTCCTGTAACGCAATCGCTTCCCTGCGGATTTCGTCCTGTGAAAGTTTTTTTCTCGTCATTGTTTTGTTTTGCGCGTGATAGGGGCAGTACAAACAGCCGTTCACGCAATAATTGGAAAGGTACAGCGGAGCGAAAAGAACAATTCTGTTTCCGTAAAACTTTTCTTTTATACGCCTCGCAAGACTAAAGATTTCGTTTTTATCGCCCGCCTCCAAAATAAGAGCCGCCTCTCGGTGGTTTAAGCCCTTATTTTCGGAAGCTTTTTGCGTTAGCTGACGAATTAAATTTTCGTTATGTTTATTTTCTTCCACCCAATTAATGGAAGCCGTAATTTCTTCATGACAAATAAAATCGTTTGCGTTCATCGAAGCGGCGTTATACATAATAACCCCCTTATTTTGAATACGCTGTTTGTACGTTTACTCCGTCAAGCCTGCCTATTTTCCCCGCAAGAGCGCTGATTGTGTCATGCGGAGCGTCAATGGCGACGCTGATGATATATATATTTTTTTTGTGATAGGGAATACCCATTCGCCCGATTATATACTGCATATATTCATGCAGTATTCCGTTGAGTCTTTCAACACTGTCCGTGTTTTCAACAATGATCGCTATTATAGCGGCTCTGTTTTCCATGTCTCACCTCCATGTAAAAAAAATGCGCCCTAAAAGGCGCATTTTCCCATGATATGAGACACAGCGCCTTTTACCTTGAGTAATTGCGATAACACGCCCTTAGTCTCGGTGTCAGGATCACTTATATTTACTACTATAATAATAGCTCTTTTTTCTTTATTCGTCAATTGTTTTTTTGGGTAAAAATCTGTTTTATTCAAACATATTTTTACCCAAGCCCATTAACAAGCTATATCTTCACGAGTAACACTCAATTTCCCGTTAGCTTTGCGTGTAGCGATCTTTTTTAAGAAATTAAAGTATTGCTTGTCCATTATAGCGATGTGGGTTAAAATCCAGTCTTTAAGGAAATGGGTAAAAGACGCAAGATTCATCTTTTTCCCGTCCTCATAAGCCCGTATGTTTTCAAGCACAGTCAATATAAATAAATCGTGCGCTTTTTTATGTTCAGCGTAACCCGGAAATTTGGTCGCAAGAAGAATTTTTTCTTCTGTAGCGAAATGTACTTTTACATACTCAACGGCGTTATGAATAACTTTCTTAAAATAAGCCCGTTCCGCTTTTTCATCGCCGACAATATGGTTGTACATATCATTGACCAAATTTATAAGTTCCATATGTTGGGCGTCAATAGACCTTACTCCTACAGAATATGTAGAAGACCATGTGACTAAATTTGACTTCGTGTTCATAATATACCCCCTTCTTTTATTTAATCCTCACATATGTAAATGTAAGAAAATTAAACTCCATCGCCCACAAAATTCACCGCCGAATTATATGAAAATCCAAAGAAAATTATAAAAAATACACATAATTTCAAAAGAAACTCCATTGAAAAACTCGTTATTCCCTGATAAAATTACCAGAAAATAAAGAGAGGGTTAAATGCTGGATATCGGTCAAATTCACCGAAAAGAATATGAAATTGATAGAGACCGATCCGTTCCCGTCGTTTTCGCGGAGTCTCCGGGAAGAATTCACTTTTTGGGCGAACAAGGCGAGCCTGAATCGGGTTTATACCTCTCCGCCGCTGTGGATCGCTTCATTCATGTCGCTTTAAGCCAGAGAAAAGACAATTCTTTCCGTTTTTACGCTGCGAATATCGATGAACGCAAGCGAAGTACCGTAGCAGGCTTGAAATACAGGCGTGAAGATCGCTGGGCTAACTACTTAAAGCCTGCAATTTCCCTTTTTATCGAGCTTGGCTATACGGTTAAGGGGCTTAATTTCACTTTTTGCGGCGATATTCCGCAAAATATCGGTCTTGCTTCCTCTGTCGCTATAGAAACAGCGGTTGCGGCGGCTATTAGAAACCTTTTGAACGTTCAAATTAACGATATGGACTTTGCTCGGAAGCTGAAAGACGCTCACGAGAAAATATTCGGCAATTCCGTGTCTCTTGCGGACTATCTTGTCTGTATTATGGCTCGTAAAGATCATTTTATACTGTTTGACTCTTCGCTAAACGATGTAAAACTTGTAAAATCGCCGTTTGCCAACTTTAGATTCATGCTTGTGGACTCACGTGTCCCCAGAATGGGCGCGGAAAAAGAAACATCGTCCCGAAAAGAAGATGTTTTGAAAGGACTTGAGCTTCTTTCGCAAAAACATGAAGGATCGGGCTATAAAGATTACGCTTCTAATGACCTTCTTGAGGTAATCGGCAGTTTCCCCGAGCAAATTCGACGCAGAAGCCTGCATGTAGTGGAAGAAATTCGCAGAATAACCGACGCTGTGGACTCGCTTGAACGAGCCGATCTGGCTTCGTTCGCCAAAATTATATACCATTCGCATGAAAGTCTTAGGGATTTATACGAAATAAGCTGTCCCGAAATTGACTGGCTTGTAAAAAGGGCGCAGGAAATAGAAGGAGCGGCGGGTTCTCGAATGACGGGCATCGGTTTTGGGGGATGTACATACACAATTATCCGCCGTGAGCTTGTCGATGAATACAAAAGGCGGCTTGAAGATTACGAGCGGATTTTCGGTTTTCGTCCTGTAATTTACGAAGTTAAATTGGCTTCTAAAGCCAGAATAATCTCAGAGCCTGCCGAAAAACCCCAATGTAATGTAACCACCACAACTGTTTCAGGAACTGTGCGCAAGAGGGCTTATGCGAATACTGCTGACAAATGACGACGGCATCACCTCGCAGGGGATAAGACTGCTTGCGAAAGCTTTGCGAAAAATCGGGCACAGGGTTTTTACAGTCGCCCCGGATACCAACCAATCGGGCTGTTCCCATTCAATACAATTCCTTAACAAACCGTTAAAAATGACGGATATCGAGGCTGATACTTGGTCGTGTTCAGGCACTCCCGTAGACTGTATTGTAACAGCCCTTTTAGGCGCAATTCCCGAACTTTGTATTTCGACAGACGGAAAAGAGCTTAATCTGGAAAAAGCTCCCGATCTTGTTCTGTCGGGGATTAACGCCGGCGCGAATTTGGGTACGGATATTGTCTATTCGGGAACAGCGGCGGCGGCAAGGCAGGGCAGTTTTTTCGGTATTCCGTCCGTGGCGCTGTCTTTGGTGGACAGCGATCTTCCTTGGCAGTGGGAAAAGGTCATTCCCTACATCATAGAGAACCTTGAAACTCTTCAAGGCTACTGGAAAGAGGGTATTTTCGTAAACGTGAATTTTCCAAATATCGAAAAAAAACCGTCTTTTCTTGTTCCTTCTTTTCCTTCTATGCGCTATTATAATGACAGGATTATTACTTTTACATCTCCTGAGGGGAGCAAGTATTGTTTTGCCAAATCCGGTAAGGTAGACAACATACCTGAAGACGGTTCTGATTGGGCGGAAGTCTTAAAGGGCAACGCCGCATACAGTCTGGTTGTGTCTCAACCGTCAATAGCAGAGGGATAACGGGAGGGGGGATCATGTCTGCGCAGCAAAGCGGCATTGATGAACTATTTGAAGAAGAAGAAAAAATAACAGCCCGTGACGAAAAAATTCTTGAAGGAGTGCGCCTTTTCAAGGAGAATAACTGGGAAGAGGCTCTAAAAGAATTTTTGTCAAAAGATACCGCCGATTTTAACCTCGAAGAAAAAATGGAATATGCCTATTATCTTGGATTATGTTACACGAAACTAAAAAATTATGAAGAAGCGTTGGTTTTTCTTGAACAGGTTGTAACTTCCGAACATGATGTTTTAAGAGTGTTTCAATGCAGAATGACTCTTGCGTATATTTATGTTATAACAAAACGTATTAAAATGGCGGAGTATGAGCTTGACAAATTGCAATCGAGCGGAATGGAATCGCCGTTACTCTACAATACGCTTGCCTATGCGGCGTGGATTCAAAAAAAACATAAAACAGCGATAGAGCTTTACGAGAAAACGCTTGAAATTGATTCGGATAACGCGACGGCGCTTAACAGCATGGGCTATATTCTTGCCGATACGGGGCTTGATATTATGAGGGCTCTTCGTCTTTGCAGAAAAGCCGTAGACTTCAAACCGCAAAGCGCCGCTTACCTTGATTCTCTGGGATGGGCTTACTACAAAAGCGGCGAACCTGTGGAAGCCCGAACATGGCTTCGCAGGGCGCTTGATATCGCTCCCGAAGAAGAAGAAATAAAAAAACATTTTAAGACAGTAACAGGAGAAGCGCCTTGAAAAAATCCGCAGTGTTTACAGCGTTTTTTCTTGTTGTATTTTCTTTGTACGCGCAAGAAGCCCCTATTCGCCCCGGTCCCATTACAGGAGGAGTCGGTCCCGCCGCTTTATCCGCCGCTGACGAATTCAGGACGGGCGTAAACGCCTTTTACAGATTTTCGTATAACGAAGCGATTTATTCTTTTGAGCGGGCTTTGGCTTTCCGTCCTGATGAGCCGCTTATTCTTGACTGGCTTGGAAAGGCTTACTACCGTTCGGGTTTGGAAGAAACCGCCGTAAGGCAGTGGAGAGCGGCTCTTGATCTTTACGGAAGAAATACCGGCGTTGGAATGCTGCTTGGCGCTCGAATAGAAACTGTCGCCAACAGGCGTTTTTTGATGCCTGTCGCAAACGACGGAGTGCGTTATGTCGGAGCGGGGCGTTTCCCCGGAAAAAATGAAGAAACAACTCTTTACCGTCAGCCGACATCGATATTGGCGAATAACGACGGCACTGTATGGGTTGTCGCCTACGGCAGCAATGAAATCGTAAAAATCGACGTAAACGGACAAATCCCCGAGCGCATAAGAGGACCCCTTAACGGGTTTGATCGCCCTTATGATCTTGCGCGCGGGCTTGACGGGCGTATGTATGTCTCCGAATACCGAAGCGGCAGAGTAAGTATTCTTAACAGTAACGGAGTCTGGCAGGCGTATATCGGCTCGAAAGGTTTGGGCGATGGTCAATTTGTCGGTCCCCAGCATCTTACGATTGATGAAGACGGTTATTTGTATGTTGTAGATTACGGCAACAGCCGAATTTCAAAATTTGATCCCGACGGAGTTTTTATTCTTTCGTTCGGGAAAAAGAGCGCGGTTTTCCCCGGTTTGCTTTCACCTACGGGGATAGCCGCCCATAACGGAAAAATTTATATTGCCGAAAACTCGTCAAAAGTAATTTATATGTTCGATCCAAACGGCAATTATTTGGGGCGGCTTGCGGCGCAAGGTTTAAAAGGTCCTGAAAGTTTAAGATTTCTTTCTGACGGCACAATGCTTGTCGCCGATACCAACAGAATTTTGCAAATAGACCCCGATTCGGCGATTGTTCGGGAATTGGGGCTTGCGGGAGGAGAGCGTGTGCGTATAACGTGCGCCGAAATGGACAGAAACGGCAATATACTCACAACGAATTTCAACGCAAGCGAAGTAAATATATTAACCCGCTTTGACGATCTTGCTTCAGGTTTATTTGTGCAGATACGCAATGTTGAAGTAAAACAATTCCCCAAAATAACGGTAGAACTTACTGTAGAAGACAGACTTCGCCGCCCGATTTTAGGGCTTAACAACAACAATTTCCTACTGACGGAAGAAAGCCTGCCTGTAGCGGAGCAGATAATTAACGTCCCCGGTTATCGTTACAAGGGAGCGGATATTTCACTTCTTGTAGAACGCTCCGATGTAACCGCCCGTATGCGTGATGATCTTACCGCCGCTTCCCGCGATATAAACAAGGCTATAAAAGAAATGGGCAATTCAAGAGTAGTTTCAGTTGTTTCCGCCGCCGCTGTGCCCAAAAGAGAACAGCACGCCAATTCACTGGAAAACGCCGTACGGGGCGCTTCGGACAACACAGCCCGTTGGAGTTTCGATTTGGGACTGCGCCTTGCGGCAGGCGATCTTCTAACCGCCACCCCGAAACGCTCGGTCGTATATATCGGTTCAGGCGGATTAGGCGATTTGGCGTTTGAGAAGTACAGTCTTTCGGAAATGTCCGCTTTTCTCGCCAATAACGGCATAGTGTTTAACGCTATAATAATCGGCGGCGGTCAAGTTTCCGAAGGCATCGAATATTTATGCCGAGAAACAGGCGGCAGAGCAATGCATCTTTACCGCCCCCGCGGCATCGGCGAACTTATCAAAGGCATAGCGGACACCCCGACAGGTCTTTACAGTTTTACATACACATCACGCCTTCCCACAGATTTTGGAAGAGCGTGGCTGCCCATTGAGGTTGAAGTCTATTTAATGGAAAGATCGGGGCGGGATAATACCGGTTTCTTCCCGCCGTTGGAATAGCTCACTTAACCAACTCATACCCTTCAAGCGCCTCGTCAATTAGCGGCTCAATTTCCAACTTCTCATACAACTCATTCGCCTCTGTAACATCGCCGTGCAGCACAGGGTGTTGGGGACTGAAAAGCGTACAGCAGTCCTGATACGGTTGTATCGAAACATCGTAAGTGTTGATAATTCTCGCTTTTTTTATAATGTCCTCTTTGCTAAAACCAATCAACGGGCGAATGACGGGAAGTTTAATTCTGCTTTGAGTGCATGTCATGTTTTCTATCGTCTGGCTTGCAACTTGCGACATACTTTCGCCCGTAATCAGGCATTTGCATTTTATTTTTTTAGCGGCTTTTTCGGCGGCTTCCATCATTGCCATTCGTAACAAAACGGTAGTCCACGGAACCGGAGCGTGTTCTTTTATTCTCATCTGCGCCTTGGTAAAATTTATAATGTACAGATTTATTCCCATGCAGTACTCGCCTGTAATTTGCGCAAGCTGAATAACTTTTTGTTTCGCTTCCAAAGAAGTGTACGGGTAGGCGTGAAAATGAATAGCGTCTATACTCATTCCTCGGCATGCCATCATAAAACCGGCGACAGGGGAGTCGATGCCGCCCGATAATAATAACAATCCCCTTCCGGCGGTTCCCACAGGCAGACCGCCGAATCCTCTTTTGCCGCCCGAGTAAACCAACGCTCTTTCGCGGATTTCAATTTTTATAACATCATCGGGGTTGTGAATGTCAACTTTCAATTCGTTGAAGGCGTTTGTAACCGATTCGCCCGCGTTACAGCATAGCTCGTAGGAAGTGAGGGGAAAACTTTTATCCGTTCTTCGGGCGTCTATCTTAAAAGTTTTTACGCTCTTTTGGCAGAGTTTTTTTCCTTCCTCAACACAGGCGGCAAGAACGGCGGCGGGATTTTTTTCGCAGTAGGTAATTTTCGCCCACCCTGAAATCCCGATTAAATGGGAA
>Ga0268262_10001742_pt1 | contig 26240 bp, 25 predicted proteins | sample TergutNc150P3_FD_190354 | JGI IMG/M metagenome (GOLD analysis project Ga0268262, IMG submission 190354) | Nasutitermes corniger P3 segment gut microbial community from laboratory colony in Florida, USA - Nc150 P3 (SPAdes) (version 2) | ecosystem: Host-associated > Arthropoda: Insects >... | reverse complement strand
GGGGGGGGGGGGGTACACGGGTCGGCGGCGTCGGCAACGCGATTTCCGCTTAAATTACTTAGTTTTTGCATCATTTCACCTCGGTTATCTATAGTTTAATATTGTAATAGCTTCTATCTTATATCCAAGATCTTAGTACTCAGTGTCCGCGCGCAATATAATTCTGATACCGTCTTTGAATTGTACGACATTATTTATTATACTAATGTATAAGTATACATTCCGCGCAGGCCGAAACGCAAATTTTTGATTAAGATTTTTAGGATAAAAAAAGATTATTAGGATTAAAGACAATGCGGTTGAGAGCGATTTCGACGTTTTTTTTGACATACATAGGGGCGAACGCGGTTCGCCCCTACGTTAAAATCAGACCCAACGGCCTCACAACAGCGCCTCATAATCCTTCACCGTCCCGTTGTCCAAGCAGCATTCAATGATCTTCCGCCCGACCTTGTTCAGCTCCGGCACAAGGAACTTCTTCAGTTCCTCGTCAAAGAACGTCTTGAGTATCTTCGCCCCGGCGTCGTAGCCGTCTTGACCCACGTCGGGCTGCTCGTCCACCCTCAGGAAGTCGTGCTGGAGGTGCGTCCCCTCCACCTGCATCGTCGCGAAAGCGTACCCTAGGAGCGGGCATCTGGCCGGGACCAGCTGTTCGGGGCGGAACTTGGCCGTGCCGCGGCGGGCCAGATACTCTCTGGCTATCCACTGGGGCATGAAACTGACCGCGTAGGCGCCTACGTGCTGGTTGGGGGTCAGCGTGTAACGCACCTGCGGCGTATTCTGTATCTGCCTTAAAATAAGGTTAGCGTGGTCAACCCGCAATCCGGTGGCGAAGGGCCAGTAGGAGCCTACGCCCTCGCTCGTCATCGCGTCGTCGTCGGTGACGCTGGGGTTGTCGTAGCCGCGCGGGGAGATGAGGCGCCATATCCAGCCGAGCGCGGGTGGCAGCACGTGCAGGAAGCCGGCTATGCCGTAGGATGGCTTCTCCCGCGTGCACGGGGGGGTGCGGAAACCGAAGTTTCGGACGTGCACCTCCACCGCCCCGTTCACGCAGTTGGGCATGAGCCGGCGGGGCAGGATCACGCGCGGGTTGGGGCAGCGTTTGCCGGGCGAGTCCTCTATGTGCTCCCAGATGAGGACAGTGGCGTCGGGGACGCCCTGCATATTCAGGAATATAAGCGGCTCGCTGGCGTGGACGGTTATGTTCTCCAGCTGCGGGTCTGTCCCGTAGTGGGTGATATGGTTCAGGCGGACGAACCACGCTTGTTCGGCGTCGCAGGCGTGAACGTAGCCGCCCTTGTCCTGGACCTCGTGCGGGCACATGGCCATATCGTCGGTGACCGGATAGAGGGAGCAGGTCTGGTTCATGGAGATGATCCGCCTAGAGCCTGTCTTCGTGTTGCGGCCCAAAAGCAGCCGCCCGTCCCACTCGCGGTGGACCAGCTCGAGCATCTCGCTCTTGCCGCTGCCGCTGGCCCCCTCGTGCATGATGGTCGTTATGTTGTCGTACGGGGTGACGACCTGCACGGTGGCGGCGTGGAGCGTGAGCCACTTCTCCTGCTCGCCGATGGTGAGGAGCGCCCCGTAGACGCCCTTTTTGGCGCTGGGGCCGGGGTACAGGTTGTAGGAGAATATCTCGTGCACTTCGTTAAGGCGGTTGTGCACCACGACCTGCTTGCCGTTAAAGTGCGTATGGCGGAAGGGCGGCGCCACGTACATTACGCAGGCCACCTGGAAGTTATCCGGCGCCTCAAGGGGGTTGAGCATCCCCTGGAGGTCGGCCAGCCCGCCTACGAAGAAACCGGCGTTGCGGGGGGCTATCATGAGCGCCCCGTGGTTACTCTCGCCCAAAGTGAAGGCGAGGGCCGTCAGCTCCTGCTTTTTCAGCCAATCGAAAGTGTCGGAGCGCACCTTTTCGAAGTCGCCGCCGAAGCGTTCGGAGAAGCGCTCCTTGTCGGAGGGCTTGGAGTCGCCCACCACGGTGCAATCGGGATCGCGGCGGCGCATATAAGGCTCGGAGTAGTTGACGGCAAGCCCGTTTTTGCACTTGACGACGGTGGCTTCTACGACTGGGCCTTTGCCCGGGACGTCGTAGGAGACGTCGTAGGACTTGTTGCCGACCCCGCCCATCGCAAGTTCGAGGAGCTCGCCGCGGTTTTCGGGGAAGAGCAGCCCGCGGTTATTGCTCAGGATGTCCCGGACATGCTCCGGGATGTTCAGGCGCTGCCAATCCTTTGTGAGGTTTATAGTGCCCATGGGCCTCCTTATATGGGTTTAGGACGAATGCTCGGACATTTTCGGATAACCCGTAATATAATTTATGGGCGGGGGCATGTGTGAATATTTTTTTACGAGAGGTCTCCTTGGTAATTTGATTTATTTGCACATCGGTTAACGTTCATAATTATGCTTTCCAACTTTCTATAAACTTGTCAGGCGTAACCCATTTCTTTTTCAAGCTATTTATTGTACCGAAAACCCTATCCTCAAAATGGGGGCCGTCATACAAGCTTTTTCCGTTTGCGTCTTTGAACCGCCCCCCCCATTTCAATTCCAGCGATTCCCCCAGTACGCCCAATTTATCAAAGAATTTGTCGCTATTCTCCCAAGCGTCTTTTGTGTCGGTGCGAATGATGTCAAACGCGAGACCCCATTGATGATAGCTCTTGTACTCTTTGCCTTGCGCGTTTGTTACAATATCGCCCTTTGCCGTACGCCCTTGAGCGTAGAGTTCGTCTTGCCGCGCCACTGTGCGGAAAGTTTCATAGACCTTTACGGACATCCCTTTTTCTTCGCACAGCGCAAGCAACACCTCCGCTTTCTTGCGGACATCCGGATGTAACTCTTTAAGCGAAGTTCCCGATGCTTTAGCCTTAGTAGCCGTATTTTGTTTCGCGTTGTCCGCCTCACCGGTATTTTGCGGCACTTGATCACTGTCGGTCTTTGCCATGTTCGGACATTGATCGGCTTTCATAATTATCTTTAAGTTGTCATAATACATTTTTCTCTCAGGCTTTCCATTGGTACCGCCGTTAACCGCTATAGAAATTCTTTCTTGATATTTGTCCGCGTATAACGCGACATCATTTAATGCTTTCCCTAATATTTCGTGATATTTCTGCCGATTTTCTTTTTTATCAAAAACAATTACCTTGTAAACACTCCAAAACCAACCGGCCGAATCCATGCTGGCTAATAGTGTATCAGATATTACTTTTTCAAAATTATTATCACGATTTGCAATCTCGTCCGTTGTTTTCCCGTTTAATATTTCAAGATAATTTTTCGCATAATTCAAATACTCAAGTTGAGTATTTCGCCATGTGAGTTGCATCAATCCTCTGCCTTTATACTTGGGACCGTCGCCGTTTTCCGTATTCCCGTTTTGCTTCGCGTCGTCACGTTTCCCGGGATTATAGCCGTCGCCGGTACCGCCTTCCAGCGATGTCATAAATCTGGCGGATTCATGATATATTTGAGAAAGAAAATGGATTTTTTGAATACAGCGGTTAATATTATACTTTTTACAAGTCTTATTGAATTCTTCTGTTAATCGTTGTATTGTTTTATCTTCTAGCGGAAAGGCGCAATTTTCTTTCGTAAATAATGAGATGTTTTTAATTCCTTCAGTCATTCTTAAATGCCTAACAATTTCCTTGAATTCGTCAACACCAATATCTCTATTGCAAAAACATTTATCAGATGTTGTTACATTCTCCTCCTTCTCCGCCGCTTTTTCCTCTGTCCCGGCGTTGTCCCCCTTGTTCCGTATGCCGAAAATGCCCCCGACCACAGCCATTGCGGCGGTACCTGCGGTGGTCAATATGGCGGTAACGTAACCTTGTACTGCTGTTGATATGGCGGATGCGGCGGAGGCCGCGCGGTCCTTTACTTTATTCACAGCGTTCTTTATGGAAGCCTTTACGCTCTCTGTAATAGAGGCCCGCAAGTCCTTTTTGGGCGTTTGAGGGGCGCCGCCCTGCTGCGGCGTCTGCGCGGTCTGCGGTGACGCCGTCCCTGTACCCGCCGCATTAGGATCACCGGCTTTTGTTTGCGGCGCGGCGGCGGCCGGGGGTTGCGGGTCTTCGGTTATGAACGGCGGCGGCACGGTGTCTATCACGCTCTTTTGACCGGCGGCCTTTACTTTGATAATACCCAGCCACATACACACGCACCGGCTGTCGTCCGTCAGGGCGGGACGCCCTTTTACCAGTACGTTCATCTTGGCATACGCCCACGGCGAGGTCACGCAGGGTATGCACGGCATCTCCTGCAGTTTCCCGCCGGCCGCCGCCGTCGCCGCGGCTACCGTCGGGTTCGCGAGCGACTTGCAGAGGCCGAACGGCGCGAGGTTCGCCACGGGCTTGATGTCCGCCATGCCGGCCATCGGCGACCCGCATAACAGCACGGGGCTGACCGGGTGCGAGAGTTGCAGGGCGGACTGGGCGGAGCCCATAGTGCATTTCAGCGTTGCGCTTTGGCGGACGTAAGCAGACATGATGTAAAAATAACACAAATAATACCGTTTGTCAATGATTTTTTCCGCTTTCCGTTAATTTCTTTTTTGTCAATTTGACAACGGAATCTGCGGGGTTAATTGGTGGTTTTGTCGTTTTGATAAACAAGCGATTGACGGCGTTTTCCGCGTGTGAAACGGCGGGACTCGGCGGGGATGAGTATCTGTTACTTTCCGTTATTAAGTTCCGATAGGGCTTTTTTCGCCTCTTCGCAATTGGGGTTGAGCCGGATCGCCTCGTTGTAGTCCGCGATGGCGCTGTCCGCGTCGCCGATTTTTACATACAGGTCGCCACGGGCGCGGTACCTATCCGCCGAATCAGGCTCAAGCCCGAGCGCCTCGGTATAGTCCGCTATCGCATTAACAAACTCACCCATTTCCCGGTACGCGCTGCCGCGATTGGAGTACGCCGCCGCCAAATTACGGTCAAGAGGGTCAAGGCGGATGATTGCCTCTGTGAAGTCGGCGACGGCCCTCTCGTAGTCGCCGCTGTCGCCATACAATATGCCGCGGTTGCAATACGCCTCCGCGTTGCGCGCGTCGAGCCTGATCGTCTCGTTATAATCCGCGACGGCCTTATCGCTGTCGCCCATGTTCGCATACGCCTGGCCGCGATTGCAATAGGCGTCGGCATAATCGGGGGCAAGCCGTATCGCCTCGTTATAGTCGGCGACGGCCGTCTCGTAGTCGCCTTTGTCAGCGTACGCGTTGCCGCGGTTGCAATAGGCGTCGGAATAACCGGGATCGATCCGAATCGCCTCGTTACAGTCCGCAATGGTCAAATCATAGTCGCCCCTGTCTCCATACGCGCAGCTGCGGATATAATACGCTTCCGCGTAGCGCGGGTCAAGCCGAATCGCCTCGGTAAAATCCTTAATCGCTAAATCCAGCTCTCCGTGCTGGCCGCACAAAAGTCCCCGGTTGAAGTATTTGACCGCGTCGCCGGGGTCAAGCCGGACCGCCTCGTTATAATCCTCGCGGGCCAAATCATATTTGTCCTTTTTCGAATACGCGTAGCCGCGGATGGAATAGGCGTCCGCGAAATCAGGGTCAAGGCGGATCGACTCGGTAAAATCCGCGATCGCCGAATCCAGATCGCCCTTTCCGCCGTACACCAGACCGCGATTGAAATAGGCGAGCGCGTCGCCGGGGTCAAGCCGAACCGCCGTGTTAAGATCCGCCATTGCCGCGTTAATGCAGTTATTGGTCGAATACGCTATGCCGCGGTTGATATATATCGTAGCCTCATAAGGGTCAAGCCTGATTGCCTCGTTATAGTCGGCGACGGCCTTGTCAAATTCGCCTTTTTCCGAATACGCCGTGCCTCGGTTGAAATACGCCTCCGCGTCGTCGGGGTCGAGACCTATCGCCTCGGCGGATTCCGCGATGATCTTATCCAAATCGTCGCCGCCTTTAGGCGTTTCCGCGTCATCGGGAATAAATTTAACGGCTTCGTTATAGTTAGCGAACGCCAAATCAAAGTTGCCGTGATCCAAATACGCGTTGCCGCGGTTGAAGTATTCCGACACATTCGTTGACTTTTTAAGTTCGCCGTTCGCGTCTTCTAGAATATCAGCCATAGTTCATTTCCTTAATATAGAAACCATATGTTTCTACTTTATTGCAGTATCTTGTGTTTAAGTGTTAGTAAATCATCTTGGTCAAACAGTTTGAATAACTGCTTTAATAAAGACATATCTGTCCATTTAACCTTTTCTAAATTATTGATAAGAGCTAATTTATCCTGATTAAATACTCTTTTAAACCCACCGTTAGCAATAATATCACTAAACGTGACACGCATATTTGTTGATAAATAGTTTGTTGCATCCTCACTAGGTTCAAAATAAACAATATCACCAAAATCTTTATACAATCTTATTGGAAACATATACTTTATAGCTGGAGAATCATTTCTTAATACTGAAAGCTCACTACTTGTAGAAAAAATTTTATAATAATTTCTTATCACTCTAGGCGTAAGCCCCCTTTCTAACAAAGAAAGGCATATATGTATATCATCACTTAATGCAACATCTGGAAAATTTATATCAGATGGAAATGTATTTAAATTAAAATAATAGAACCCATACACCCACCATAATCTATAAATGGAGTCTGCTCTATCACCCTTTGTACAAGCATTGTCCTCGGCTCCAATAAGCGGATAGTCTGTTTTAGCAAACTCTCTAGTTAATATAGATAATATCTCTGATAGAGTTATATTATTATTTTTACAATCTCCATATTTTGTTAAATCATCATCTATCATAAAAAACCTATAAATATTATTTGCTCTTGCATATTCCACCATTTGTTTGCGTTTCTGACAAAGACTGATTGGATTAAGAAGAACTGTATTCTTACAATTTTTTAAATACCAGTCTTTTTGAGCATCATTCTCTTGTACAAAAAATGTAAAATTAGAATCTTGACGATATTCTTGAACACCGCTTCTACTAATATCTTTATATACCGGCATAAATACTGGTACTGTCATTATTACCCTCTTTACTTAGACGTTCAAAAACCACCCCCATCTATACTAAAATAATATACGGCATTTCAAAAGTCAAGAAAAAAATTAAATATCTAATCCCCCCCAAAAGCCCTCCTTGTTACGCTTTCTATTTAATCTTCCGCGCGGATTTTTATTTCAGGATACGCCTTCTCCAGATGCGCGATTATAACGCCTATCGCGGTTTCGATATTATCGTTCTCCTCTTCCGAGCATATACCGATATTCTTTAACTTTTCGTCCATACAAAACAAGACATCGACCGCTTCTTTGAGGATATCGGGGTCAGCCTTAAATTCCGTCATAAGGCTGTTTACTTGCGCCTCCGCCAATACTCTGTCCACATACGTATCATCCGTTTCCATATTTACGCCTCCTTTCTGATAAGTGAAAAAATTAGGCCGGAACGGCGTTAAGTTTTGCCAGGGCCTTGTGCGCGCTTTCGAAATTGGGATTGAGCCTTACGGCTTCGGTAAAATCGGCTATGGCTAAATCTGTTTCGCCCATGAGCGAGTACGCGTTGCCGCGGTTTTTGTATGCCACGGCGTCTTTGGGGGCCAGCAAGATAGCCGTATCGAAATCCGCTACGGCCGATTTGTAATCGCCCTTGTGAGCGTATACTGTGCCGCGGTTGTTATACGCCTCGGCGTCATCGGGTTCCAAAGAAATAGCCCGGCTGTAATTCGCGACGGCCCGGTCATAGTTCACGTTATGGTCGTATAAATCGCCGAGATAATGAGGGTTAGACGAAATTTTTCGGGCGCGGTCAAAATCCGCGGCGGTTCGTTCGCGATCCCCTTTGCGGAGATAAGCGCCGCCCCGGTTGTAATAGGCGTCGCGACTGTCGGGCTTCAGCGAAATAACCTTGTCATAATCCGCAATGGCCGGATCGTAATCTCCTTTACGGTAATAGGCGTTGCCGCGTTTGAGGCAGTACTCCGCCTGAACGAGCCGAATCACGTCGGTATAGTCGATAACGGCCAAATCGAGGTCGCCCTTGTCCGAATACGCGTCTCCGCGACAGGCATACGTTTCCGTGTCGTTCGGGTCAAGCCGGATCGCCTCGGTGTAATCCGCTATGGCGGAGTTAATGTCGAACTTTTTCCTATACGCGTCTCCGCGAAGATAGTACGCGAACGCGTAATCGGGGTCTAGCCTGATCGCCTCGGTATACTCCGCAATGGCCGAATCATAGTCGTCGATGTCGGTATACGCAATGCCGCGACCGACATAGTCCACAGCGTCGTCATATTCACCGCCTAAATCATCTTGAGTGTTCTCCGTGTAATCCAACTCGTTATCAACGGCAAAATTAACGAGTCCGATATAAACTTCAAATAGGCGTTCCATAAGATACGTGTCTACGTACTCGGTTTTGTCGTGGAAATTGCCGCCGCCAAAGCAAATATTCACGCACGGCGCCTTGTACTTTTCGGACAAATGTTTACACGTGGAGCCGGTTCCGTTTTCCCGTTTGATGCCCATATCGTTCAGATAAACCTCTATCGCATTCGACCTGTGGCCGTAGTCAACGTACTCGTTGACGCCCTTTCGGTCGAATGAGATAAAGATTTTAGGCAAAACCTGAACCGCGCTTAAGTCAGGCGCTGTTTTTTTGAACACATTATCTCCGATCTCCTCGTCGTGCGAGAGAATGAACCCGCAATCGGGGAAAATTTCCAGCAGGCGCGTCGCGATATAGCATCCGCACCGATCGTCGGCCCCGAGCCCGCACTCTGGCGCGGTCAGTATCCCGCGATGCTCTTGAATATCGGCGAGGGTCGGCAGGCGGCGGTGGACGGTGTCGGTATGCGCCACAAAATAGACACCGTTTTTAGCGGGTTTGCAGTCAAGACCATTAAAAAACGTCTTAAGCAGCGACTCTTTGGTCGATGTGAAGAACTCCGGGTTTATCATAGTATACCCCTTTCGTTTAGGTTTAGGTATAATATACAAAAAAAAACATCAAAAATCAATACCTTTTTTTATCTTTTTTATAGGCAAAATGCCCTTTTTACCTATTAGACCCGCGCGGTATTTTGATAATAGGTAAAATTGCGTTTTTACCTATATTTTTCTATAACAAATCCCTTGCTTTTTAAAAAAATTTTTCTTATATTTATACTATACCTACGGGTAAAAGGTAATACCGTTTAGCGGATTACCCGGAGGCAGCGAGGTTGATGCCGTCAATTTAACCGGTTTTGATACGGAGGTTGATTATGACAAACATTTCCGGCGGTTCAAACTCAAACAGCGAAGCCGAAGGGTCGAACGGCGCGGCGGGGTATGCCGACGGAGGCATCGCGTATTCCGGCAATACCGATTTTGGCTTGACCATCGCGGATTGCACCGCGGCGATCGCGGCCGCTTATCTTAATCGAGGCGGCGCGTACTACGAAACGGGCGAATTTGATTTGGCTATCGCCGACTGCAACGAGGCCGTACGGCTTGACCCTGGCTTGGCGATAGCGTATAAAGGCCGCGGCGACGCGTATCTCGGATTGGGCGAGATCGATCAGGCCATCGCCGACTATAACGAGGCCGTACGTCTTGACCCTAACCTGACAATAGCGTATAAAAGCCGCGGCTGCGCGTATTATGGAAAGGGCGACCTCGATTCGGCCGTTGCGAACTACAATAAGGCCATAGAACTCGACCCTGATTTTGCGGAAGCGTATCTAGGCCGCAGCATTGTGTATTTTGACAAGAATAAACGTGACACGGATAAGGCGATTACGGATTATGCCGAGGCGATCCGGCTAAACCCGAATCTGGCGATAGCATATATCGGCAAAGGTACCGCGTATTCAAATAACTGCTTTCTCGACATCGCCATCGCAAACTATACCGAGACAATCCGGCTTGACCCGCATAACGCGGACGCCTATTTTCTGCGCGGCGACGCGTATATGAAAAGAGGCGACGCCGATTTAGCCGAGGCGGACTACACCGAAGCGCGCCGGCTTGACCTTGATATGTTCGGTCATACGACTATTAACCATAACATAGGAGGTGATTTATGAAAACATTGGATATCTTGGCGAACGGGAGTGTGCAGGTGGAATTCTCGAAAGAGGAATTGGAAGAGATTCTATCAAATTTCACGGATTATCACAGCGATAATCTGGCCTTGAAAAACGCAATATATAAGGATTTGAGCCGTTTATTAGAGGAAGGGCGTTAATTTGAAGCTGCGCGGCAGGTAACCGCGGCCAAGACGGACGGCGGCGTTGAAACACCATCCAATTCGTCAGGCGCTGCCTGACGAATTTACCACTCTCCCGCCATTTCCCGATAATACTCATCTGCGACAAACCCCGAGTTTTCCCCCCACATCAGCGTCTCCGTCCTTTGCAGGAGACCGTATGTTTTCGAGGCGATGAACTTGGCGTAAGCGGTATCAAAGGCGACGGCTTCCTTTTCGGCGATTATTGACGCTATTTTTTCCACTTTAAATAGTATCATCGTAGTCAAATCATCGCCTTTATAGGCGTACCTGTTCTTTATGGTTTCCATTCCGTAACCTCGCGCAGGGTTAAACTTGCAAGCGCTTTCTCCGTATGAAACGATACCTGATCGTTTGGGGACATATATCGTAACCTATTCAGCGCTTCTTCGGCGGTGTAGGTACCTTCCACGTACATTGCTATGGTCTGCATAGTTTTGTCGTTGGCCACGGCGCCCGTTACGGCGTCAAATTTATGCTGAAGCCCGCCTTTCATCCTATTTTCTTTAACAAATTCGAGCCATTCCAAATCAAGTCCGTTAAACGTCTTTACATTTAACGCCGCGATATTATTAAGTTCAAACTCATACACAAACGCGCCGCCTTTGAAGCGAGCCTGAAGCAATTTTGCCCAGTCCTCGGCCTGTTCCTTGACCGTAGTCGTGTAGAACCCCCTGCCGAAATCCCGTTTATCCCGGGATTTTTCGAGCGACGGCGATTCAAAGAGGACGTTTGAACCGTGGTATAGTCTTATTCCATCTTCCATTTAAGCATATCCTCGGCAAAATAGACGCTTTCGTCCAGACTTTGCGTGTGCAGAGCGTTATAATTTTGGCGGATGGCATCCGTAACGCCGTATTTCGACAGCAGCGCAAACGCCGCCGGCGTCGATATATCGTGCCGGAAGGCGTAGCCCTCCGTGGCGGCTACCACCATCAGGTTTTTATCGTGTTCCGTTTGATCCGTTACCGTATCCATATTCTTAAGATAATAAATGGGCGGTGGGTTTGGCAAATAAAAAATAACCCGACCGCCGCCGCGGTCAGCGTTAGCCTCCTAACTTTTCGCGCTTCATTCTCAACTCCTCCAACTCTTCTCTCGCCTCTTTGTCTTTAGGGTTAAGCCGCATCGCCTCTTGAAAATCCGCTATGGCCTTATCGACGAAGCCTCTGTCCGAGTACGCGAGGCCGCGGTTGTAGTACGCGTCCGCGTGTTTGGGGTTGAGTTCGATCGCCTTTGCGTAATCCGATATGGCCTTGTAATCGCTGCCCTTTTTTCTATATACGGCGCCGCGGTTGACATACGAGGCCGCGTCGTCTGGGTCGAACCTGATAGCCTCGGTGTAATCCGCTATGGCCGAATCTAAGTCGCCGCGTTCTTTGTGGACGACGGCGCGGTTGAAATAGATATTCGCGTTATTCGGATCGAGCCGGATAGCCTCGGTGAAATCCGCTATCGCCAAATTAAAGGCGCCATTGCGTCCGTACGCGTTGCCGCGGTAATGATACGTTTCCGCGTTAGCGGGGTCAAGTTTGATAGCCGCGCTGTAATCCTCTATGGCTGAATCAAAGTCTTTTTTGTTCGAGTACATACGACCTCGGTAGTAATACGCAAACGCGTACTCGGGGTCGATATCAATCGCCGTCGTAAAATACGCGATGGCCTTATCGACGTTTCCCTCGGTTGCGTACGAGATGCCGCGATTGAGATAGGCGGCGGAGTTGCCGGGGTCTAGCCGGATGGCCTCGGTATAATCCGCGGCGGCGTTGCCGAAATTGCACGCTTCAGAGTACACAATGCCGCGCGCGACGAACGCCGTCGAGTCTAAGGGGTCGAGCCTGACGGCCTCGTTGCAGTCCGCGAGCGCCGAATCGAGGTCGTCCATGTCGGAATAGACCATGCCGCGATTATAGAACGCTTCGGCGTTGCTAGGGTCAAGAAGGATCGCCTTGTTGCAATCCGCTAAAGCCAAATCGAACTCGCCCTTATCCGAATACGCCCTCGCCCGGCGGAGGTACTCGTCCGCGTCGCTCGGGTTGAGTTCTATCGCCTCGGCGCACTCCGCGATTATCGCGTCCGGGCCGCTCAAACTTTCTTCCGCGACCGCCGCCGCGCCGTCGGCGCCGGAGTGGGCAAGCCTCGCGGCCTCGCTGTAGGCCTCGAAAGCCTTATCAAAGTCGCCTCGGTCTAAGTAGTCGGCGCCGCGATTGAAATGCTCAGATGAAATGTCGTTAGTGTTTGCCATAATGGGTTTTCTCCTATTGAAAAAGGTTGAAATAATTAAAAAACACCATCACCGAATAACAAAAACAATTTAGACCGCTCCATCCGCCTTGCCGCGATTTCTATTTTCTATCTCTTCTCCCTTTCGCAATAATCTCTCCATTTCGTTACAGTCCGCAATGTAAGAGTTGAGATCGCCATTACTCTTATGCACCCGGCTACGGTCTGAATACACCGATGCAAGGCTAAAATATCCGAGACCGTTATTCGGAGCGAGTCGAATTATCTCGTTATAATCGGCAAAGGCGCTATCAAAGTCTCCTTTTTCGCAATACGCCTCGCCGCGAGAATGGAGATACCACATCGATGAATCTGGGTCAATCCGCATAGCCTCGGTAAAATCCGCGACGGCTTTATCAAATTCACCCATTTTCAGATACGTTTTGCCGCGGCCGGAATACCCTTCCGCGTTGTCGGGGGCAAGTCTGATCCCGTCGGTAAAGTCCGCTACGGCCTTGCCGAGGCTGCCGTGCTGCCCCCAATACGCTTTGCCGCGGCGGAGATATTTCTTCGCGTCGTTGGGATCAAGCCTTATCGCCTCGTTATAACTCTCAATGGCCATTTTATGGTTGCCCATTTGCCCATACACGCGGCCTCGGCAGAAATACGCCGACACCGAATCGGGGACACGCCGGATTACCTCGGTAAAATCGGCGACGGCGTTATTCAAGTCAATTTTTTTCCCGAAGCCGGATAGACCTTTTCTTTCATACGCAATGCCGCGATTGAAATACGATTTCGCGTCGTTAGGGTCAAGCCGGATAGCCTCGGTATAAGCCGCAATTGCGCTATCCAATTTGTCCGGGTCCAGATACGAATACTCATTGCCGTGGTCGGCAAAATCTTCCGTTCCTTGTGAATTCGTATTCATAAAACCCTCCTCGTTAAGGTTTTTATTTATTGTTCGGTTATTTCTTCGTCCCTAATCCTTTTCAACTCCGCAAAATCCGCCTCCGACAATTCAGCGTCGCCGTTTCTCGCGTGCTGCGTTCCGCGGTAGTAATAGGCCACCGCGTGATCGGGGTCGAGTCTTATCGCCTCGGTATAGTCGGCCATAGCGGACTCGATGTCGCGTTTGTTCGCGTGGTACGCGTCGTCGAAAAAGTCGCCGAGGCAATCCGTTGCGTAGTCATCTATGGCGGACTCTATGTCGTGTTCGTCTAAGTAATACACGATGTCGTCGAACGGTTCCGTTGAGTCCGGGTCGAGGCCGCGGTTGTTTGAAAAAAACGCGGAGGCGTTGTTGTGGCACTCCGTTACGCTCAAGGCGATGGCCTTGCGGGTCACCGCCATGCCGCGCAGGCTGTACGCCGCCGCGTCGTTAGGGTCGAGCCGGATCGCCTCGGTGAAGTCGGCGACGGCAGAATCGGGGTCGCCGTTTTCTGAATGCGCGAAGCCGCGATTGAAATACGCGAGCGAGTCGCCGGGGTCGAGCCGGATCGCCTCGGTATAGTCGGCGATGGCTGAGTCGTAGTCGCCCTTCATAAAATACGCCATGCCTCGGCTGATAAACGCTACCGAGTCGTACGGGCTGAACGCGAGCGTCTCGGTGTGTTCCGCGATGGCCTCGTCGATCTCGTTAAGGCGGGCTGCCTCGTTATAGTTGGCGAAAGCCGAGTCGAAGTCCCCGCGGTCCAGGCACGCGGCGCCTCGGCTGAAGCGTTCCGACGCGTCGTCCGTGTTTCGGGCGTCTAGGTTTGCGTTTTCGTAGACGTTTGCCATGTTTAACGTCTCCTTTTGATACGGGTTAGAGGTTTCGGGGCGGTCGGATCCCGTCCAAGTCTAGTAAATATACAACAACTTTTTCATAAAAGCAAGTAACATAAATTGTCAAAATATAGGTAAATTGCCATTTTTACCTATTACCGCATATAATGATAATCAAAATCAGCTCTTTTCGGGTTTTTACGGACCAACCCGTTCCTTTTTCCTTTCCACAATTCTAAATATACTGAAGGAAAAAACTGAATTTTGACCCGGTTTTTAGGCCAAGACTCCTTTAACAAGCCCAATATACTAAAGATAAATACAAAATTTTAAGGGCTTTTTTAGGCCGTCTTATTCCTTATAATAGGAATAATAGCGGGGGGAGAGCGGGTATGGGGCGGAGTTTATACAAGATGTGGGGGTATTGGTGAGATGGATACTATATGTTGTGGCGGCCTTAAGCCGTACCGCAGCTTACCGGGTTATTTTAGGAATTTAAGCTTAGCCGGAGCGCCTTTTTGTATTTCAATCACAATTCTCTATCACCTTACCTAAATACTCCCAATCGGAATCTTTTCTTACTTTATTTGTTTTAAGCAATACTATCGTTCTCCAATCACCACCCTCATCTTCTTCACATATCATTTTTCTGCCACAACGCTTCAGCGGCTCACATTTTTTTATAAAATAGTATCTCCAATCTTCTTCAGTTATTTGCGAACAGTCAATTATTTGTTCAAGAACAGTTCTTCTTTTTATTGTAGTATCCTCCGTAGTATCTTCAGTCCATCTCTTTTCAAAATCTTTGATTAACTCTTTGTATGGCATTATTATATCAACGTTTTCTGAAGACAGTCGTTTTTGCCATTTTTCATGTTTAAAAATAAAAGAAAATTTCAGTCTCGATTTGTTTAAAATAGTGGAACAACCATGGTCCATTAAATAATCGCCTTTTGTTAATAGTGCCCTTCTAACCCAATCATCTATCTGATCCTCAAATAGAATTTTGAAACACTCAGAACAAGATTTAAATTCTGATAGTTTTTGGCTATCAAAACGTGAATAATCATCTGACTGTGCATAATCAATACATCCCAAAATTAACCAAATACTGCCGTTACAGAAATAAAAGTCTTCCGCCGACCAAAAAGCCTTTTCAATTTCGTGTCTTAAATCATCTGAACTTTGTTTATAAATTTTAAGTTTATGGATTTCTTCGACCGTTAAAATGCTTATGTATTCACCCTCAAAATCTGTAATACTTGTAATATCGGTAAATTCCCTATCCAAAAAACGTTTTGTGAGACGAATAACCTCTACCATGGAACGATATGAATTGTCCTTGATTGTCTCAAAATGTGTTATATTAAAAAAAATCTCGCGAATCGCTTTAGTTCAATAGGGTCAAATTTATCACGCTCTTTCACGTACATCAACATCGGTATCAATCGGATATAGTCTATACCCCGAATAGCGTTATTATCCGCATCATAATACCCTGCGAGCCAACGCATATTAAATATTGATTCGTTTTTAGATATTGGCTCATCTTTCAAATCTATAAGCTTGTTAAGCGCGATATAATATTTTCTTATTTTGTCTAACAATAATTCGTTTTTGTCTGACAACAATTCGCCTAAGTCTTTTTTTTCGATTTCTTTTCCTCTTATTATTTTTTCTAGGTCTTCAACAGATTTTTCTTCGTTTGATTTTATTAATTCAATAAATTTTATCCACTTCAAAAATTCGTCCATACCCTTGTCAGCGTTAAGATTGCCTTGCCGATGTTTCCAAAATAGATTTTGCCAATCTTCCCATTGTAATCCCCAACCACGTTTTTCATCGTCTGTGTTAAGTTTCCTTAGTAAGTTTGCCTTGATACTCTCATTTGAACTAACTGTCTCTCCGCGGCTATTCATGTAAAGATATAATTCTTCGCCTTGATCGCTCTTACTCGTATCATAATACCAAAACTCAATGTGATTTTCAACATAATCAAATGGCAATTCGTACGTTTTAATAAATTCCCAAATTACTTCATAATTTTTAATGATATGTCTAACTGTCACGTCATTTTGATATTCGGCGAAATTCCAGTATTCATCATCTATTTTCTCAATAGGATTTCCATCCAAAATATGTCGTACGAATTTCTGTAGAAATTCGTGAGAACTTTCTCTTACTTTATAATCCAATTTCAAAATATTGCTCTTGAAATAATCTCTTATGAAGTTATCCTGTCTATTTTCTTTTACGCTTAACGCAAGCAACACCAAAAATAGCGTCGTCATTCGTTGCTGACCGTCTATTAAGATATAGTTACCATCAGATTTTTCGCCATCGGCTGGATCATCGGCTGGATACGCATAAATAAAACCAATCTGATAATTATTGCCTTTTTCTTTATAATTATCAACAATTGATTTTAAAAATCTCGTGACATTATCCGGTTTCCAAACATAGTCCCTTTGGATTTCGGGAATAATAATTTGGTGAAAATTGGAGTCTGTTAAAAATTTTTTGAGGCTATATAGACCATGATCCATACGGTTTTCTCCCTTTATTTTCTTCTAATTTCTTCAATTTTATTTTTTATCCATTTAGTATGCGCGTCAATATCTTTTTCTGTCCAAACCGTTAAGTTCGGATCCATTTCTTCTAGAATTAGTTTTGAAAACACATCGTATGTATGTACAGGAACAAAACTACCTTTAATAATACGTTTTACAATATTTCGCCGCTTTTTATCAAACATACCGTTGTTGTTGGAACTATTATCTTTTCCGGTTAATAAAGCCATATTGCCGATGCCGTTAAGTTTTTCTATTTTTACTAACTTGTATAACATCTCTAACTCTTTATGATCAAGTTCACATGGTTCTTTCTTCAGTTTTTCAGATAACAAATCATAATCGCTTTCTATAATATCTTTTGTTTCTTCATATTTAGCTCTTACTTTTTCAAAATTGTCTCCGCACAAAGCTTTTAATAAATCAATATCTTTTGGCCCCAATAAGTAAATATCTTTTTGTTTCGATATGCCCTTAATTTCATTCGGCTTTTGTGGGAATATATGTTCTAATGACCATTTCTCTTTTCCAAATTTCGTAAAATCAAAGCGGTTTTCATATCCTAAAACATTTATAGCCAATAATAAATCGTGCATTTCGTCGCTATCGTCTTCGTATTGAAGGGTATTGATATCCTCTGTTGTCAGACTTTCACAAATATATTCTTCTAAAACCTTTTTTAATTCTAGTTTGCCATATCTAATAATGGGAAGATCATCTGTGTTTTTTCGCTCGAAAAAAATTGGGATTTTCTTCCTGTTTTTCTTACGAAAAAGCACATAACCCAATGAGTTATAAATATTGTCATTGTTAAACCAATCATTTAATATGGCCTTTATTTCTTTCAATTTATCAAAAAGATCTTTTACGTTTTTTTTGTCGTCTTTTACTTGTGATAGAAAATAGTTAAATATATCGTTTTTACTTGATATCTTATCTTTAAATCCATAGTCTACGGCAAGCAATATCAACAATTCATCAAGTACGTTGTCATTGTCATTCTTAGCGTCGAAAAAAAACGTTCCAATATCTTCTCGGTTTGCCCAATGAGATATTTCATCCCACTGTCTCCCCATAATCGCTCGTAATTCGATTTTCTCTTCATTAGAAATGGTTCTTTGGGCGCATGGTAATCTTGATACCTCCGTCAAGATCAATCCTTTAACGAGTTCCGAACTCTTCAGTTCAACCTTATTATCATTTAGGTTGCTGAAAATTTCCGCGCTATCAATACCATAGTCATGCTCTATATAGATTAAGGTGATCACTACTTTATCTAGAAGGTATTCTCTAAATTTTTCAATATCATCTTTGGGGCCTGAAAATTCGTTTTCAAGCATTTTTCTGATCTTTTGGGCCGCTTTGTACAAATAAAAAATATCTTGTTCGTCATAAATATTTGGCTCATCGTTTTCACTATCTCGCTTCACAAAAACGTCCCAATCATCATCGGACATTAAAGTGTCAATGTGCTTATATATGTATTCTTGGAAAAAATTGGTAACGTTATCACGTATATCGTACAAAAGCTTATAGTTTGAAATGGCTTTTTCATTATTGCCGTCAATAATATACTCAAGTACCGACAGTAAAATAGTCAATGTTGTTAATCGTTGCTGCCCGTCAATTACTTCTAGTACCCATTCCTTATTTTCACCTTTATCTATTTTAGTTTTTTTTGTCGTTATAAATTGCAAACGATATTTACGGTCGGGGTGTTGCGACGCATCAATCAAATCTTTCATAAAAACGCACACCGCATCATTATCAGACTCAGCCGCCCATTTATACCCTCTTTGGTATGGAGCGATATAATACTTTTCTGCCTCATATCGTCTTAGCGCACACTTCGAGGAGTTTTTGTCAAAAATATTTCTTATGTTAAAATCAATATCTTTGTTATCTTCTTTACTCATTATGATATCCTTATGGTTTCCGCAATACCCCGCACCCGTTTGCAATACCTAAAACCTAAACATCACAGCCAATGAGATCAGCAGTTTATCCCACACCATCTTGGCCTTGCCGCCCGGCGTTTCCGCGACTTCGACTGGGTTTTCGGGCTTGATTTTTTCGATGATCTCGTAGGCGGCGTCGAAACCGTTTTTAATTGTGCTTACACACATGTCTCCATGATAATAGCCGACCAAGCGCAACGCGCCGTATTCGGATTTCAGGCGGGATAGCAGTTTTTTATCTAATCGGGCAATCGTATACTCGTAATAATCTATTGATTTTTGCTTTTTTTTGCTCGAAAACTCTATCCCTTTCATGAAGAGCCACGCGTCAAGGGCGCGTAAAACCCCCAGATGCGCGATTCCGCAGGCGGATTTGACGTACTTTTCGTCTTGATAATACCCGTCGTCTTGCTTTTTGGCTTTTTGCAGCGTTTCCTTGGCGTTATCCATATAGCGGATAGCCTCGGCGTACTCATTCGACAAAAAGGCGTTTTGTTCTTCCGGCGTCATTTTTACTCTCCAATGCGGTTGATATTGGGCTGCTAATAGATAAATATACTATAAATCGTCACTAAGCGCAACTTTTCAACAAATTTAAAAGATTTTGACTTAAATTTTGTTTTCTCCGCGCCCTAATATATATTATGATATTGTTTCGGCGTTTTCGCGAGGATGGCGGAATTGGTAGACGCGCCGGACTTAGGATCCGGTAGGGCGACCTGTGGGGGTTCGATTCCCCCTCCTTGCAGTTACATTATCAGGGGATGCGATCAGCTGGCACAATATAGGGGCTAGAGTACGTAAGTCGCTGTCAATACACGAGTTACGGGTATGGATAATAAGTATCGATAACATAAAAAACATACATTTACCGGTAAATACGCGGGAGGGTTATAGTTGAAGACGACCGTATCGGAGCCTGAGGTTTGGAAGCGCGTTATAGAGATCGAGATACCCGAGTCGGAGGTTGACGCCGCCGTCGACGCCCGGCTTGCGGAGATTAAGCGCGACGCTCGGATGCCCGGGTTTCGGCAGGGCAAGGTGCCGCTTACGGTCATCAAGCAGCGTTTCGGCAAGGCGGCGCGGGCGGAGGCCGTTGAGGAGGTTATGCAGAGCGCGTTCAAGAGCGCCTGCGAGGAGCATAAGATTAACCCCGTCAGCGAGTCTAAACTCACGGACATGAAGGGCGGCGAGGCGGGCGAGGCGCTCCGGTTCACCATCGAGACCGAGGTTGACCCGCCGATCGAGATAAAGAACTACGACAAGCTGAAGATCAAGGCGAAGCCGGCCAAGGTGACGGATTCCATGGTCGACGAGGCGTTCAACGAGTTTATAGACCGGTACGCCGAGTTTGACGACGTGAGCCGCCCGGCCAAGAAGGGCGACTACCTGCGCATCAAGTACAAGAGCGTGGCGATAGACGGCGCGGAGCGTCCCGACCTCAAGGATCGCAACCCGGAGCACCCTATCGAGCTGGGCGGCGAGGGCGTCTTCAAGGAGTTCGACAAGGGTTTGGCGGGTAAGTCGGCGGGCGACGAGGCGGAGATCAGCGTCAAGTTCCCTAAAGACTACGCCGACGCGGGCGTCGCCGGCAAGGTCGGGGAGTTCAGTGTCGAAGTTCTGTCAGTGCAAGAAAAGCGTCTGCCCGAAGTCAACGAGGAGTTCCTGAAGAAGATAGGCGACTACCCGAACGCCGACGCGCTAAAGGGAGAGTTCCGTAAAAACATAGAGGCGAGAGAGCTGCGCAAAGCCAAGGAGAGCGCCCAAGAGGAGGCGGTCGAAGAGCTGATAAAGGAGAACCCGATCCAGCTGGCGCCGGCGACTGTCGATTCGCTGGCGAAAAGGATGATGGACGATTACCTTAACAGGCAGGAGCCTAAGACGGCGGAAGCCGGTCTGAGCGAGGAGCAGCAGGAGAATTTCTACGGCATAGCGGCGCGGATGCTAAAGCGTATGAAGATCATCGACTACGTGTCCGAAAAGGAAAAGATCAAGGCCACCCAGGAGGAGGTTGACAACGAGATAATGATGATGGCGCAGGCATACGGCCAAGACTTTAACGCGTTGAAACAGAAATTCAGGCAGGACGGCGTAACGAATCGTATTCGTATAGATATCCGTGAGCGCAAGACGTTAGACTTTTTGATAGGCGAAGGTAGTGCGGAATGATGTCGGATTTTGTTTAGTAGCGACGAAGCCAATCCAGAAATAAATACAAAAAAAGAAAGGCAATAATAAAAAATGTCGTTAGTCCCAATGGTAATCGAACAGACCGGCCGCGGCGAGCGGTCGTATGACATCTACTCGCGCCTCCTCAAGGAGCGCATCATCTTCCTCGGGTCGGACATCGACGACACGACCGCCGACCTCGTCATGGCGCAGCTCATATTCCTCGAGTACGAGGACGCCGACAAGGACATCACGCTCTACATCAATTCGCCGGGCGGTATCGTCAGTTCGGGGCTCGCCATCTACGATACCATACAGTACATCAAGCCCGACGTCTCCACCATCTGCATAGGCCAAGCGGCCAGCATGGGGGCGGTGCTCCTTGCCGCCGGCACCAAGGGCAAACGCTACGCCCTGCCGCACTCCCGCATTATGCTGCACCAGCCGATAGGCGGGGCGGGCGGGCAGGCGGCGGATATCGCCATTCACGCAAAAGAGATAATCCGTATAAAGCAGACGCTGAACGATATACTGTGCCATCATACGGGACAGGATAGAGAGGTCATAGCCAAGGACACCGACAGGAATTTCTATATGTCGGCGGAGGAGGCGAAGACCTACGGGCTGATAGACGAAATCTTTACTTCAAGGGAGTAACTGTGGACACTACGTCGAGACCAAGGTTTCCGGACATTAAGTGCTCCTTCTGCGGCAAGGGCCCGGAAGACGGCAAGGCGCTTATCACGGGCATCTCCGCCTTTATATGCCACGACTGCGTCAGCCTGTGCAACGACATGGTTCGCGAAAGGACCCACGGCAGCGGGCTTGAGGGCATCGACATCAACAAACTCCCCACGCCGCAAGAGATGATGGATTTTCTTGATCTGTACGTCATCGGCCAAAACGAGGTCAAGATGGCCGTATGCGTCGCCGCATATAACCACTTCAAACGCCTCTTCTCAAGGGGTCAGGGCGACGACGATGTGGAGATCGACAAATCAAATATGCTCATGATAGGCCCAACTGGCACCGGCAAAACTCTGATAGCGCAAACGCTGGCCAGATTTCTGAAAGTGCCGTTCACCATAGTGGACGCCACAATCTTTACCGAGGCCGGTTACGTTGGCGACGACGTTGAGAATATGCTCGTAAGGCTCTTGCAAACGGCGAACTACGACGTGCCCAAAGCGGAGAAGGGCATCATCTACATAGATGAATTTGACAAGATATCGAGGAAATCGGCCAATCCCTCGATAACGCGCGACGTTTCCGGCGAGGGCGTCCAGCAAGCCATGCTAAAAATATTGGAGGGCACCGTGGCCGGCGTACCCCCGAAGGGCGGGCGCAAGCATCCCGAGCAGAGCCTCATCCAAATAAACACGAGGGACATACTCTTCATCTGCGGCGGAGCGTTCGAGGGGCTTGACAAAATAATAGAGGCGAGGATAGACCAGAGCCGTATGGGCTTCAACGCCGACGTTAGGAGCAAGAGCCAGAAGAAGATAGGCGAAGTGCTGCGCAAAGTTGAGCCGGACGACCTCATATCTTTCGGCCTGATACCGGAGATCATAGGCCGTCTGCCTGTGGTGATGGGGTTGGATCAATTGGACGAAGACTCTCTGTTGCGCATCCTCACAGAACCGAAGAACGCCTTAGTCAAGCAATATCAGAAACTCTTTGCCATGGAAGGTGTGACGCTCTCGTTTGAGAAAGAGGCGCTGAAAGAGACGGTTGACACCGCCGTGCGAAAGAAGACCGGCGCCAGGGGGCTTCGCAACGTGCTGGAGTCGTGCCTGCTGCCGGTGATGTTCGAACTGCCGTCGCGGGACGATGTGGCCGAAGTGCTGGTAACGAAAGAGTCTGTCGTGAATAAGACGCCGCCTGAGTACGTGCTTAAGGACGGGGAGGACAAGAAGAGCGCGTGAAAATATATCCTTTGGTATTATCAGCGGCGGTTTCGCTATTGGCGGGCTGCGCGACATCCATTCAGTTGGCTGTTAAACGGCCGCCGACCCTTAATACTTCCGGTATAAGCCGCATCGCCGTTATGCCGTTTGAGAATGAAGGCGGCAACAGCGATATGGCCCGATACGCCACTGCTGTCGCTACGAGCAACATACGGGCCACGAATCATTTCACCCTTGTTGATCATTCGGAAATAGAGCGTCTCCGCTACCATAACCAAAGTATCGAAAGCATCGCTGACGCCACGTTCGTAGGCCATATAACACGGACCGCTGCCGGAAACGACGCCAAACCGTGGTCGTACAAAGACAAAAACGGCGATATCGTGAGCGGAACTACATACACGACGACCGTAGAGGTTGATTTCGACTACTCGCTCGTGCGGGCGCGCGACGGCAGTCTCATCGGGCCGGTCTACAAGCGAGGGAGGCGCAGCGCTTCGAGCGACGAAGGTTATCCTTCCGCGCCGGCGCTCATGAGGCAAACGATTGACGGCGAACTCAGATCCGTCGGGCGCGACCTCGCCCCGTACATATCTTTCGAACGACGTGTTTTCGCGTCAGACAAAACGCCGAACGACGCGTTGAAAGCGGAGATGAAGAACGCGCTCGCGCTTGTAAAAGCGGGGAGTTACAAGCAGGCCCTTGACGCCTACCTGGGTATTTACGGACAGTATCGGAGCGTCGCCGCGGCGGAGAACGCGTCTATACTATATGAATCGTTCGGCGACATTCAGTCTGCGGCCGACCTTATGAAACAAGCTTACGACGAATCTGGAAATCCAAACGCGAAAGCGGCACTCGACCGGTTGAACAGAAATATAAGGGATCAGGAGACGCTAGCCTCCGACTACGGCGACAAAAAGAGCCTGACGGAAAAGGCCGCCGTCTATGCGAACGAGGAGATACGCAGGTTTCTTCCCCAAAATGCAAAGGTGCTGATTTACAACACAACGCCGGACAACGAAAAGGCGGCCGTCATCTTGGACAACATCACAGCCGGCTTCATCAAAGCGGGAATAAGCGTCGTTGACCGCGATCAGCTGAGCGCCGCGTTAATCCAGGAGGAACTGCTGACTCAGATGTCCGGCGCGGTGAGCGACGACGATATCGTAAGAGTCGGATACGCCGCCGGCGCGAACACGATCGTCATGCTGGGCGTGGAAGGCTCCGGCGCGCTGCGCCGCTTACGCGTCAAGGTTCTCGACGTTGAAAAAAGATCACCTATCATGCAGAGCGACGCGAGCGAAAAGTGGCAGTTGTAAGCGATGAACTACTTCCAAAAATCAGAGTGCCTATACGACCGCGCCGTCTCAAACGGCGGCGCCGGAATCTCCGAAGAAGATATGCGCGAAGTCGCCGCGTGGCCGCTTGATCAGTCGGCGCTGCTTTTCGCCGCCGCCGACCAGACGAGACGCCGTTTCTTCGGCGACGCGGTCGATCCGTGCGCGATTATGAACGTCAAGTCGGGCGGATGCGGCGAGGATTGCGCTTTCTGCTCGCAATCCGCGCGCAATCGGGCGGATGTGGCGGTGCGCGGACTCTCGGCGCCGGAAGAGATCGTCTCACGATGCCGCGAGGCGTGGTCCAAGGGCCTGCCGTTTTGCGCGGTGTCAAGCGGTCGGCGCCTCAACGCGGAAGAGTTTCAAACGTTGTGCGGGACGCTTTCGGAGTGCGGAGACGGCGGGGAGAAACACGCCTCGCTCGGCATCATCAGCGATAGCGATTTCGCGGCGCTGCGCGACGCTGGCGTCGAGTGCTACAACCACAATCTGGAGACGAGCCGCGGTTATTTCGGCAAGATCGTGACCACGCACGGATATGACGACAGGGTTGCCACCGTCCGCAGGGCGAAGGCGGCGGGTCTGCGGGTGTGCTGCGGCGGAATCTTCGGCGTGGGCGAAAGCTGGGAGGACAGAATCGCCCTGTGTTCGGAGCTGCGCGGGCTGGAGGTCGACACCGTGCCTATAAATTTTCTGAACGCGATTGAGGGGACGCGTGTAGAACCGCCTAAGGAGACGCCGCTTGAGTTTTTGAAAATCGTGTCGCTGTTCAGGCTGGCAATGCCTAAGGCGGCAATAAAAGTTTGCGGCGGGCGGGAGAAGAATTTGGGCGCGCTCCAGCCGTTGATCTTTCAAGCGGGGGCAAGCGGGTATATCACCGGCGGGTACTTGACCACTGAGGGGGCCGGAGTGGCCGCGGACGACGCGATGATCGAGGCGCTCGGGTTGTCGAGGAAAAGCCAACATCAAAATCTTTAAAACCTTATTAATCTAATGTAACCCCACACTCTTGCCGCCATTTCTTCAACGGTCCGCGGTTTAAGTTCGCCTCTCGCAACCTTTAATTTCATGTCTTCAAAGCCTTTTACCCACTTCTCTAGTAATTCAGGCGGGTAGACGTACTCGTAATCGTCCTCCTGTACGCCGTCAATGCCGTCAAGATCGTCGACGGCGGGTTTGGCTTCCATTTCTGCGGTGAACATGGCTAAACCCTACTTTGGTATAAAGATACTTTAAATTGCGCAAAAAGTCAACGTTTTTGTACTTAATAATATACATTACGGGCGGGGGGCTGGCGACGTGTCGGGGTGGGCTGAAACGGCGGTTTTTGGGGGGTATTGTCAAAATCAAAAACGCATGGTTGCCGTAAACGACTGTAAAGACTACGGCGCAAGGGGGATTTATATTATACCGAAAAACGGGCGGGACAGGACGCCGCCCTTGCTCGATGGGGACGGTTAGGCCTTTATGTCTACGCTCTTTGTGCCGAAATCTGAGTTTATCAAAATATTCTTGTCAAACGCCTGCCCGGGTTTCCATGACGGGTTTTTGGATTTGATGTAGTCAGTCAAACGTTGTATTTCGTTGGTCTGAATCTGACTAAGTGTCCAAGAAACGGCTAACCGCTCGCTCGGCGGGATATTTTTGCGGTACTCTTTCCCTATCGCGCCTAATTCTTCACCATCGACACCGCCGGATTTCGACATTCCATTACCGTTTTCTAAAAACTGCCTTCTGACGGTATCAATGATTTTATTCCGTACTTCGTCGGAGACGGGGACTATCCTGTTGTATTGGCTTATGTCCTCACCCTCCATAATGAGCATACCCTCTTCACTAATGTAGCCCATCTTCATAAGTTTTGCTTCATATTCCTTTTTTGAAAGCGGCCTTGCTTCTTCGGGCTTTTGGTCCGCGCCCATCAACTTGTCTAACGTCTTGTTGCTCTTAACGCCGAGCATGGCCAAAAACTGCTTGTAATTGCTCTGATTGACATCGCCGATACGCATTTTGAGCCTCCTGTTCTATGGGTTTGTACCCGCC
>Ga0268262_10001741_pt1 | contig 26263 bp, 24 predicted proteins | sample TergutNc150P3_FD_190354 | JGI IMG/M metagenome (GOLD analysis project Ga0268262, IMG submission 190354) | Nasutitermes corniger P3 segment gut microbial community from laboratory colony in Florida, USA - Nc150 P3 (SPAdes) (version 2) | ecosystem: Host-associated > Arthropoda: Insects >... | reverse complement strand
AGTTATATCCTGTCGGTAGGTGTTTATAATATCCCTGCTTGACCTCGCGGTAATAACGCTAGGTATAGTAGTTTCTATGTAAACCTTTTTTTTAGGAAACTCCATAATAAGTAATATACAAAAAAATGTTTTCTTTGGGAAGAGATATGTCCAATGCAACAGATGATGAAAATGCCGAATTAGTTTTTGGTGGCAATACATATCCGCCAAACTGGGATGAACTTGGAAAAATAGCAGCAGACATAAAGAAAAGAATAATAAAAGCTCCTTATGTTGAAATTGAAAAAAAACTGGAAACTGAATATCAAAAAAAATTTGGAGAACCCATAAGCGAATTTGAACTTTCAATAGAGAGCGTGAAATTTGATACTTATGGAGTGACTTCGGTGTTAAGAACAAAAACGGGAGCAGAAGCGTCTTATTTTTTAGCAAGAAAGGACCACGAGACTATACATTTAGAACTCACCACAGAGGAGTTCTCACACCTCAATACTCAGAACGGCAATAGGCGCGATTGCAAAATTTGAACCTTGGGACAAAGAAACTTTGAAGCTGGAACTCAGCAACGAGGAATATCTAAATTTTATAGGAGCTTTATCCAAAATCCGCAGTAAATGGAATAAAAAATACGGCAAATGGGAAGGTCCCTATGAAATAAGATGGGCTCTTGAAACATATTCTTCGGATAAAGAAGGCATTGAGGCAGAATATAGATATGAAGGTTCTGATTTGCATTCAGCTAATTGGAATGAGTATAGAGCATTGATAGACAGTTTGGAAACTAGGATAAAAAAAGAAGGTAGGTGAGGGTGCCTTTTTGCTGGGCAAAGAGGGCAGTGCAGAGCAGGCGGAGTGTGGCGGTTTTAAATTGGCACGGTTTTTGCATATATAGAAAATGAGGTTACTATGCTTACAAAACTAGCCATTTTAGACAAAACAAGCATCCCTGTTGCGAGCAAAGGGTTGGATGCTTATGCCCATAGAGGCAGGGCTATTGCTAATAATATAGCCAATGTAAGCACCCCAGGCTACCGCCGCATAGAGGTATCTTTTGAAGACCAACTCCAAAGAGCCTTGGACAAACAGCTCAATTTAGCTGGGGAACGCACAAATGGAAATCATTTATTTTTAGGCCGTCCCGAACTTGAACACGTGAAAAGCGAAGGATATCGCGTGGACGACTATACAAATCCTGGCGAAATAAACAATGTGGATATAGATATAGAAATGGGAAAACTTGCAGAAAACGAAATTGCTTTTAATTTTGCAACCGCATTTATAAGAGACCGTAGCGGCGCAATAGGTGAGGCAATCAGAGGAAGCAGGGGAGGTGAATAGTTTATGGCAATGGTAGGTCTTTTCACAGGCTTGAATATAAGCGCAACGGGTTTAAGGGCGCAGCGTGTTAGGCAAAATGTTATTGCCTCAAACATAGCAAACGTAGAAACCACCCGCACCCCAAATGGCGGCCCTTACAAAAGGCAGCACGTGATTTTAGAGGCAGACCCTCTTGAATTTGACCAGTTCTTGGTAAAAGAACAAAACAAAATCAGAGGAACAAAAACCCAAGAAGGGCACATAAACATTCCACAACCGGAATGGCCAATATCTAGGGAACACATAGGCAGCGGCGTAAAAGTTCAAGAAATTAGAGCAGACGAAGGCCCAGACAAAATGGTATATAACCCAGACCATCCAGATGCGGATGAAAACGGCTATGTACACATGCCAAACGTCAATATAGTAGAAGAAATGGTGGATATGATAACGGCAACAAGAGCGTATGAGGCAAATACAACCGCATTCAACAGCACCAAAGCGATGTTGATGAAGGCATTGGATTTGGCAAATTGATTTGTATTGTAGGGGCAACCCTCGCGGTTGCTCTTCAAATGGAACAGGAACGTTAAAACAAGGAAGTTGATATGAAAGTAGATGTTCAAAAATTCATGGAATTGCGCAATAGCGCAATAGAACGCTCCGGGGCAACCCACGGCGGCATTAAAGTTTCTCCAAAAACTGCCGATAATAACGATTGGCGTTCTCTCTTGGAATCTAAAAGAAAGGAAATTGGGTTACAGCCTGCGGCTCCGGTTGCAAAAAACAATGCGGCAAGCAAACAGGCTAAGGTTGTGGCTACGGATTTTGACGGCACCATGGAAGAACGGGTAAGCGCTCTGCGTGAAAGGAGCTCAGAGGGCTTGCCCGTTCGCGAACGTGGGAATTTTATTGATGTAAGGGCTTAAAATCTTAAATATGGCATAATTTTTGCTATATTTATTAGAAGAAGGTAAATATGTATAGCGATATAAGAACACCAGTATCAAACTCCCAGCCGTTGAGCGACACCGTTCAGCCGCTTAATCCCGGCATTGACCCAAAACGCATGGGCCCCCAAAAGGCAGATGCACCTAAATTTGACGAAATGCTAAAGGGATTCCTAACAGACGTAAACCACATGCAAAACTACGCCGACGAGTCCATTCAAAAGATGGTAGCAGGCGAAATCAAGGATGTTCACCAAGTTATGCTTGCCGTTGGCGAGGCAAAGGTTGCTTTTAACCTAATGCTGGAAATCCGCAATAAAACCATGGATGCCTACAACGAGCTTATTAAAATGCGTGGTTAAAGCGCAACATTTATCCCACAGAAAAATCTAGCCTCATTATTGCCGCCAAAGGGAAAATCTTTGGCGTTTTTAGAGAGAGTTTGGAGCAAAACCGCATAAAGCGAGGTGTTCAGTTCGGGTATTTTCTGCTCAAGTTGGGCATTCCAAAACCACATATTAGGTTTGTTCCTATAAAGCCACTCGTGAACAATGGATAAATTTTGCAAAAAACGGTATTTTACAAATAATTTGGATGTGCTTTCCGCTGGTTTAATATCATAGAATATTTCCTCACGGTAATATTCAAAAAATTCCCTTGAATAAGCTGCCCCAGCTTCTGCCAAAGTAGATTTATAGGCTATTTCGCTATCAAAACCAATGGACTCAAAATCCTCTGTATAGTTTTGATATGCTTTCACCTTCATAGAAAGAGGCTTTGAATTGTAAGTCGTTTCACCATATATCTTTACGCCGTTTTGCTTTAGCAAAACCCCAAGCGTTAAATCTGTGGGATTGCTAATCTCGGTATTGTATTCCAGGCTATCGGCAAGAATAAAATCAGCAAGTTTCAACTCCTGATATTTTCTAGGGCTAAAAGATATAAATCCTTTGTTTGTAAGGAGTTGCAAAAAGCTGTAGTTAAAGTCTATCCAAGCTGTGACGTTTTCTTTGTCTTCTGTTCGGCTTGAGTATAAGCCTCCGCCTGTATTTTCGCCTTTGAGCCTAAAACCCATATTGTGGTTAATTTCTGAGGCTGAATCTTGAATTTGGAATTTCTCGGTGGAAAACTTCAATTCAATCTCCTTTTCCATAAAATAAAACTCGGCGTTTCCCTCCACCCTTGGGCTGATGCGAATGGGAATCCATTCCTGCTTATTCCAAGCCCAAAGATATTCAGAACCGGTTAAAACAGAGGCTTTCTTAAAAAAATTACCCTCGTTGTTATAGCCAAATCCGCCATAAATAGCCGAATATGCGGGCAAATTTTCGCCAAACCAAGAGAATTTTTGCGAATTGTCCATACGTTTTTTGCGAGTTTCAAAGGTTGCTTGGCTAAAATGGTCTATTTGGTTGAATTCCGAAATAGCATAAAATCCGCTGAGTGGGGGAGTTGCAAAGCCGCCGTAAAGCATAGGAACTCGGTTTGATTCTTCTCCCAAGGCATTCAATTCTTGCCAAAGCATATCTCCCAATTCGTTTCCAAAGTAAAACCAAAGGCTGCTCTCCCTTATTTCCCAATCCATAACTGGAACAAAACGGTTAAATACCCTCCGGTTTTTCCATTTATCCGGTCGCCAGGTTTCTTCTTCTGCAAGCAAGCCAAGTGTTCCTGGTTTTCTGCTATAGGTATAAGTTGGCATTGCTATTAGGTAGGTTCCTTGTTCGCTTGTAAAAGGAGTTAAGGCAGGTGTTTCCCCCTGAACTTGAGCAAAAGCAATGGAGCAAAAAAACGCTAAAATGAGAAAAGGCACTAGGGGGTAAGGTAGAATTTTACGCATTGACAATTTCTTTTTCTATATTTACACTTATAGCTATGAATTACGGTTATTCAAATAAGTTCAGGAATGTGCTGGCAACGGCCAGAAAAGAGGCTTTGGCAACTGGAAGCGATTATGTTGGCTCTGAGCATTTGCTTATGGCTATGCTTAGGGAAGGCGATGGGGTTGCGGTAGAGGCTCTTAAAAATATATCCGTGGATTTGGCAGCTCTCCACAGCAGAATAGCTAAGTCCATAACGGCAAACAGCAACGAAGTTTTGCAGCAAACCGCAAAGGGTACCGAGCAAGAGGTTGGGCTTCGCTTTAGCCCTCAGGCAAAAACTCTTTTGGAAAATACGCTTTTAGAGGCCAAGGCAATGGGTAGCCGCCAAGTTGGTACGGAACATTTGTTGCTTGCGGTTTTAAATCCAAAAAACGACCCTTTCCCCAAAGATATATTGAATGCAATGGGCATAAATTACGATAAAATTCACCAAGAAGTTCAAGACATAATGGAGGCAGATTCCGACTCACCAGAGGCTTCTGGAAATTTAGGCTCGCCCCAAGGCAAACAAAAGTCTAAAACGCCAATGCTGGATATGTGCAGCATAGACTTAACAGAAATGGCAAGGCAGGGCAAGCTAGACCCAATAATAGGCAGGCAAAAAGAGGTGGAGAGGCTAGTTCAAATCCTTTCTCGCAAAAAGAAAAACAATCCAGTATTGGTAGGGGAGCCAGGAGTTGGAAAAACAGCCGTTATAGAAGGCTTGGCACAGAAAATAGCAGCAAAAGAAGTTCCAGAGAATTTGGCAGATAAAAGGCTTGTTTCTTTTGATATGACCAGCCTCGTTGCAGGCACAAAGTATAGAGGTCAGTTTGAAGAGAGGATTATCACTCTTTTAAGCGAATTGCGCAAAAACAAAAACATAATAGTGTTTATGGACGAGTTGCACACAATAATAGGGGCAGGCGGCGGCGAAGGCGGCTTGGATGCTTCCAATGTTGTGAAACCCGCTTTGTCTCGCGGAGAAATTCAGTGCATTGGCGCAACCACCTACAAAGAATTTCGCAGATATGTGGAAAGAGATGCCGCTTTGGAACGCCGCTTTCAAAGCATGTCAATAGAGCCGCCCACCGTGGCAGACACAATTGAAATTCTGCGCGGGCTTGCACCAAAGTACGAAGCTCATCATAAAGTTATTTACGATGCAGATTCACTGAGAGCAGCTGCAAATCTCTCCGAGCGTTATTTGAGCGAGCGTCATTTGCCAGACAAAGCCATAGACATAATGGACGAGGCAGGCGCGCAAACCCGCATTGCAAATTTAACTCCGCCAACAGAACTTTTGGAAAAAGAACGCGAACTAAAAACCATTTCTGCCGAAAAAAACAAAGCAGTTGTGGAACAAGACTATGTTAGAGCGGCAACTTTAAGAGACAAAGAAAAATCCCTTCACGAAGAACTCGAAAAAATAAAGCAAATTTGGACTTCCTCCAAAAAGCAAGAGCCTGTGGTGGTGGATAGCGACAGGGTTCGCGAGGTTATAAGCAAAATCACTGGTATTCCTGTTAGTCGCATAGACGAAAACGAGAGCAGGAAACTTTTGAATTTGGAAAACGAATTAAAAGAGAGAATCGTTGGTCAAGACGAAGCTGTTATCGCGCTTTCAAAAGCAATTCGCAGAACACGCGCAGGGCTTAGAAACGTAAAACGTCCATCTTCATTTTTATTTTTAGGTCCAACGGGCGTGGGAAAAACCGAGCTTGCAAAGGCTTTGAGTGTTCAGCTTTTTGGCACAGAGGAGTCTCTTTTAAGGGTTGATATGAGCGAGTATATGGAAAAATATTCCGTTAGCCGTTTTGTAGGTTCGCCTCCAGGTTATGTTGGCTACGAAGACGGCGGCCAACTTGTTGAAAAAATTCGCCGCAAACCGCACTGCGTTTTGCTTCTAGACGAAATTGAAAAAGCTCACCCCGATGTTCTGAACATTCTTTTGCAAATTTTAGATGACGGCAGATTAACAGACTCCGCTGGTCGCACCGTGAATTTCAGAGACTGCATTATAGTTATGACTTCAAATGCAGGTACAAGGGAAATTACCCACAAAGGAGGAATGGGCTTTGCGCTCAAAGCGGCGGCAGCCGATGACGAGCATATTTCATCTTCTGTAAAAGACGCATCCAAACGTGTTTTCACTCCAGAATTTTTAAACCGCATAGACGAGCAAATTGTATTCCGTTGCCTGAGCAAAGAAACCCTGCTTTCCATTGTGGATATTCAATTAAAAGATTTCCAAAAAGGTTTATCAGAAAAGAAAATAACCTTGGAATTGGACAAAGCCGCAAAGGAATTCATAGTAAATGATGGCTACGATTCCTCTCTCGGAGCGCGCCCACTCCGCCGCAGCATCCAACGTTTAATTGAAGACGAGCTTGCCGACCGCTTTTTGCGCGGTGAGGCGAGCGAGAACTCGGTTATAAATGTGGGTGTGGATAGCGGAAATTCCAGCTTAGTTTATCTCCACAATAGTTCCCTTTAAAACCAACCGCCCACCAGCCTTTATGGAAATATTCCCCGGTGCCTCTATCTTCAAACTTTTGGTGGTATCGTTCATAGTGATTGTTATCCCTTTCCCAGTTTTGATAACACTCTGGCGTTTCCCCGTCAAAAACAATTTTTCTTTTGCATTTATTGCAACATCTTTGGCGGCACCCATGTTTATGCTTTTGCCGGAATCGCCTATGCCAAGCCTTGTTTTTTCGGTTTTCATGGAGATGCTTTTTTTAGCGTTCATTTCCAGCTTTCCACCTGCCTCGTCCATGCAGAGTTTTGTTCCAATTTGAGTTTTGAGAATGGTTTTCTTTTTCCCTTCCAAAGTGAGTTCATTGCCAGCGTTTACGGAAATATTCCTCGGTGCTTCAACATCTAAACCAGCTGTTGCATCGTTGAATGTGAATTTTATTCCGCTATGGGTTTTGAGAATATTTTGAAAGGAATTTGCACCTATAACAGGACCTTTGAATGCTCCGCTTGGTATTGCACCCAAAGCGATGGGCTTGTCTATATCGCCGTTTTCAAATGCTATTAAAATTGGAACATCTTTGCGAAGCGGGAAATGAACGCCGCAGTTAGTTCCGGCAAAACTCTGCGCCAAATGCACAGGAATACTGCTTGTCATTCCTATATTTTTCTCGTCAAAGGGCATACGGACAATGTAGCGACCTTGCGAGTCTATTGATGCATAAGATCCTATAAAACCTTCTGTTTTGGCAACTATAATACCAGGGACTTGCGGTTTTTCTTTGCTGCGTGGCATTGATTTTAACATTCGTTTTGAAAAGGCGGCAACTTGGCAGGTATAGCCATCAATTTTGTCTCTTATCCCATAAGCTGCTTCTTGGCTGCCTTGGTGATATGCCGAGCAAACTATGAATGTTTCACCAAAAGCACTGAACGCTGTGCCAGGTCTCATAGGGAAGTGCCCATATCCAAAAAAGAAATTTCCGTTGTCTGTCATTTCAAGGCGGCATTTTGTTAGGTTTGTTGCAGAGCCGCTGAATTCTCCTGTGTCGCTTATGAACAATTCGCTTCTGTTATCGTAATGTTTTACATATTCAATTATGTTGAACTCTTCCAAAACTCTTTGCAAAAAATTCAAATCTGTTTCGTTGTACTGAATTTTAAAATGCACTTCGTAAAAAGATTTCAAGCTGCATTTAAGGTTTGAAACTCCGGCTTTGCTTATAACAGAACGCGCTATGCTTTCAACATCGCTTTCGCAATAGACCGAGTATTTTTTTTCCTTGTCTAATTTGTGCCTAATGGTTTTCACTTCAACGCTTGCCCTCGCAACCGCTCCGGCTTGCTCCACCGAGCAGCTTGTAACCTGCCCGTTGAAAAATTCTTTTTTACCGTTGAATTCAAAAGAAAAATTCGCCTCCTTGCCGATTATGGACTGCGAGAGTGCTTTGGAAGATGCCATAAAACCGATGGAAAGGGTATCGTCTCCTGAAATTCCTTCAAGGATATTGAAAGAAAGAACGCTGAGTTTTTCGTTTAAGCCAGCTATGCGCAAATTGAAAAGGGAAGTGTTTGCCATTATACCAACTCCGCTTCTTTGCCAAATAGTTCCTTCCAGGGAAGCCCCCATTTGCCTATTTCTGCCATAAATGGGTCTGGATCTAATTGTTCCATATTGAATACCCCTTTGCCTCTCCATTTGCCCGTGAGCATAAGGGCTGCGCCTAGCATTGCTGGAACCCCTGTTGTGTAGGCTATTGCCTGCCCTTGAACTTCTTTAAAACACTCTGCGTGGTCGCAAACATTGTAAACAAAATAGGTTTGCGGGTTCCCGTTTTTTTGCCCAGTTATTTGGCAGCCTATGCAGGTTTTGCCCGAATAGTTTTCGCCAAGGGTTGAGGGTTCGGGGAGTAGTGCCTTTAAAAATTCCAGAGGGATTATGTCCACTCCCTTGAATTTCACGGGGTCTATGCGTGTCATTCCAACGTTTTTCAGAACGGTCAAATGCTTTATGTATTCATCGCCGAATGTCATCCAAAATCTCGCTCTTTTTATTTCTGGGAGATGCTTTACAAGAGATTCCAACTCCTCGTGGAACAGCACATAAGAGCCGCGTACTGCAACCTCTGGGTAGCTAATATCCTTGTGAATTGAAAGCGGCGGAATTTCTTTCCATTCTCCGTTTTCATAATATCTGCCGTTTTGGGTTATTTCCCTTATATTTATTTCTGGGTTGAAATTGGTTGCGAATGCTTTTCCGTGGTTGCCGTTGTTGCAGTCCACAATATCAAGGGTATCTATTTTGTCAAAGTGATGTTTTTTTGCATACGCCGTGTACACGTTTGTAACACCTGGGTCAAAGCCGGAACCGAGCAATGCCATTATGCCTGCTTTTTGGAACCTTTCGTGGTAAGCCCACTGCCAAGAGTATTCAAAATGGGCGATGTCTTTGGGTTCGTAGTTTGCGGTGTCTAGGTAATCAACTCCGGTTTCAAGGCAGGCATCCATTATTGCCAAATCTTGATAGGGGAGTGCTATATTCAAAACCATTTTGGGTTTGAAATCCTTTATTATAGCTGCAACCTCTGCGGATTTGTCTGCGTCCACTTTTGCTGTACCAACGGGAATGTTTTTTATGCGACTTGCTATTGTTTTGGCTTTGCTCTCCGTGCGGCTCGCTATCAGCAGCTCACCAAACACCTCGCTATTCTGCGCACATTTTTGTGCAACCACATTGGCAACACCGCCCGCTCCGATTATTAAAACTTTATTTGACATAGGGGATAATATAGTTAAAACACTTACTATATTATACCTTGCAATGAGTCATTCTGCGGAAAAACTTGATATCTGGGCAAAGCTTGATATTTGGATGAGTAAATATCCTGCGCCCATAAGAATAATCTACGATAGCTTGCGGATATTTTTGCTAGAGCATTGTACAATAAGGGCTACGGCACTTGCATATACATCGCTTTTGGCGGCTATACCCCTGTTTATTTTGCTCACATCCATAAGCCTTTCAATTGGGGTTGGCGATTTATTCATAAGCCATTTGCCAAGCCTTTTGCCAGAAGTGCTTGAAAAGGTGACTCCGTATATAGACAACGCTTTGCATTTATTTTTGCCCGATAGCAACATTGAAATAAACACATTGACGGTTGTAATCCTAGATAATATTATGCCATTTTTAATCAAGGCTCAACAGATTAAACTCGGCTCTTTGGGAATTATAGGTGGGTTTGGCTTGCTGGTTACATTTATACTGGCAATAGACACAATAGAGACAAATATGAATATAGTTTGGGGGGTAAACGAAGCCCGCGGCTATGGACAAAAGGCGGCGATATTCATTCCCTTTTTGCTTTTGTTCGCAGGCGGAATAGGTTTATTCAGCCTGTTTTTGCATTATATGCGCGAGATTTTGGATGATATTTTAGTTCAAAAACTGCCATTTGGAGAGTTCGGCAAATTGCTGGCGGATTTGAGTATTCCAACTGTTTTGCTGGTTTTGCTATTGTTTGCTTTGTGGCTTTTGTATTGCTATATGCCTTATGTTCCCGATGATTGTGGATTTTGGAGAGCGAGCATTGAAAAAACAAAAAAGAGATGGTTTCCTGCCCTTATATCGGCTATTTTCACATTTGTGGCTGCCTTTGTTTTTTCTGCCGCTATGATTTTTTTGCAAGCCGGAATGTTTGCAAAGTGGTCTCTTTTTTACGGCTCTCTCGCTATTTTCCCTATGGTTATGTTTTTGCTATTTGGTTTTTGGTGCATAGTGCTTTTTGGAAATTCTCTTTGCTGGCGAATAACAGAGAGAAAACACAACAAGCAATACTTTTTGCGCAGAATTCAGAATTCTGTGAAGAAGGTTAAAAACTATAATATTAGCTTGGGTTAACTTGAGGAAATTTTATATATTAACACTATGCGTAAATTTCTCATAGCTTGTTCTTTTAGCGCAGTTGCCGCTTTTGGTTTATTTTCTTGTGGAAATCATTTCTTTGACCAATTTGGCCAAAATTCGGAAGGCAGAATGGTTCAAGCACTGCAAGAGGCTTTGGTTTTGGGCAGCAAAACAGCGGCTTCCAATTTGGGAGATGGCTCATGCGTGGCAAGTTCGCAAGCAGCAATGGGATGCACCACTGGTTATTTGGGAAACAAATTAGTGGAAATAGCCGTGCCAGATACGGTCAAAACTGTGCTGGGAAAAATAAATTCCTTCACAAATGATATAAACTCTCTATCGCCGTTAGCGGTCAGTCTTCTGAGCCAAGCTCTGGGTATGTCTTCTGATGCTCTATCTGGTCTTGGCAAATATGGAGATTCTATAAAAGTTGCCCTGAACAGGGGAGCCGAGCAAGCAGCACCAAACTCCATAAATGTGTTCAAAGATGCCATATTCGGGATGTCTTTTAGCAATGCCAGAGAAACTCTGCTTGGAGATTCAGTAGCTGCCACAACTTATTTGCACACAACAACTTACAGCGGTTTGCAAAGTGCTTTTGCTCCCATTATAAAAGAACCTTTAAATTTGCTCAACCCAAACAAATTTTGGACACCTATTGCTTCCAATTACAAATCCTTTGCAAGCAAATACTCAAACATAAAGAGCGGTATTAGTTCTAATATTCTCCTGAGCAATGCGCTTGGCAATTCCTCACTGCCTGGTTTGCCATATACTGACTTACCAGACGATATTTCCACATATCTAGCGGAATATGCCACAGGTAAGGCTTTGGATGGTTTGTTTTTGATGGTTGAGAGGCAAGAAACCCAGTTAAGGGCGGACCCCTGGGGAACGGTCAAGGCACTTGGCGGTTATGTAAGTGATAGCGTTGGCGAACTGCTAGGCGATGTTTTCAGCAAAGCCAAAAACGGTTTGCTCTAAATCAATGGCTACTAAATACTCCTTAAATGCCGCTTTTATGTTTTGTGCGGTAACTATGCCAGAGCTAACGGCAATGCCGTGAACTCCAAGTGATAGTATTTTGGGAACATCGGAGGGAGTTATGCCGCCTATTGCTATAACAGGAATTTTCAAATTCAAATCCAAAACCTTTTTTATTCCTGCTTCGCCCAGTATTTCGCTCAAGTTTTCCTTTGTCCCAGTTGGTTTCCAGGGACCTAGACCAATATAATCGCAAGCCTCTTTAACTAACTGCAATGCTTGAAGTCCAGTATTTGCCGTACCGCCTATTATGGCCGTATTTCCCAGCAATTTGCGAGCCTCAGGAATAGGGTAGTCCTTTTGTCCCAAGTGAACGCCTTCGGCTCCGCTTTCCAAGGCTATTTGAGGGGAATCATTGATTATCAGTGTGGCTTTATATTTTTTGCAAATGGTAGCGGCAGAGGTTGCAGTTTTAAGTTTTTCCTGTTCCGACCCGTTTTTTTGACGAAGTTGTACCCAATTTGCACCCACATCCAAAAGCTGCTTAACCTGTTCAAGATGGGTTAGGGGAGAGCCATCCCAAGTTAGGCAGTGCAGGTGAGATATTTGCAGCACTATTTTTTGCTTTTAGATTTATTATCGAGAACTGCGTTGCAATCCTCATTTTTAACAAAGTCCTTAAAGCTAAGTATTTGCTTATCTGTGAGTACAAAAGTGGGCATTGCCGCTTTAGATTTGCAGCCATCTATACCAGTACCTTTTACATAAGTAAACCCTGCCCCTGAGGAATTATTTTCATCTTTGGTTTTTTGGAAAATTACGCTTATCATACGTTTCTTACTGTCGCATGGGGTATAAGTTACTACACTTCCATTCATCACAGAGTCAACAGCATTCGGCGATCCATTATATTCCGCATAGAGCCAAGCAGGCATACAAGCGTCTATAGAATTTTCAAGGTTTCCAGCGAAAAGCATAGCAAAAAAGGTTTCGTATTCAGAAGGTACATCTACTATCCGAACCCCTTTTATTGGTCCTTTTGGTTCTAGTGCTTTGGTTGCCGATTTTAATGCGTCTGCCGCAAGTTTATCTGCCGATTTCCCAGTAGATTTCTCCACCGATTTAACTGCGTTTCCCATTGCTTTCCCTAAGTCTTTGCCTAAGTCTAAAGCTACCGCTGGTTTTACGCTAAACACAGAAAAAACTGCTACAATAGCAACTAAGCTTGCTATTTTTAACTTTTTGTTCATAAAAAAATCTCCTTTTTATGGGAAATATAGTAAATGAAAAGAGCCAAGTTTGCCGCTTCCTTGGGTAAAAAATCGCTGCATATCCTTTTTTGCCTTTAAGATTGCCATTTCCAAATTGCAGCCAAGAGCTAGGTTTGCAAGCACTAGGGCAGAGAGGGTGCAACCGCTACCATGCCTCTCAACGCCTTTAATGCGTTTGGCAGTAAATTTTATAGGGGCAGGTGATTTGGGAAAGTATAGTAAGTCATTGCTATTCTTAGAGTTAGAGCAATGCCCACCTTTTACTAAAACGGTTGTTTTCAAAGAACCTTTGGAGATACCTAAAAATTCCGCTTCTGGTAAATTTGGAGTTATCAAGTTTACATAAGTGAATAATTTTTGCCAAGTTATAGCATTTTGCTTGTGAAATTCAAAACCGCTGCTGGATTTTAAGATAGGGTCCCAAAGGATAAAGGTTTTTGGGTATTTTTTGCGCAGCCATTTCAAAATTTTTTCCAAGATTTGAGGGCTTTCCACAAGCCCTACTTTCACATAATTAAAAGTCCTAACTTTTGAAAGTATCTCTAGTTGCGACTTTATGCACTCCCAAGAAACCCAATTAGGTTTTTCAAAATGCTCCTCGTTTTGAATGGTTAAAGCGGTACAAACCGCCTGCCCGTAAATTTTGGAATGTTCAAAGGCTTTTATATCTGCCAAAATACCCGCACCCCCGCTTGGGTCAAATCCGGCTATGGTTAGGCAAAACATTGCTGGAATATATAAATTTTTAGGGGGAATTTACTATATTTAGAACATGAGCAACACATTTACAGACCCTAGAGACGGCAGGGTATATAAAACCGCCAAAATAGGCGAGCAGACTTGGATGGCAGAAAATTTGGCTTATGCTGAGGAAGGCAGCAAGTGCTACGACGATGATAATGCTAACGGCGAAAAGTATGGCAGATTGTATGATTTTGAGACGGCAAAGAAGGCTTGCCCCGCAGGTTGGCATTTGCCAAGCAGGCAGGAATGGCAGGCACTTCTGGATTTTGCAAGCAGCGATGATGCTGGCGATGAATTTGCTGGAGAAAAACTCAAAGCTAAAAAAGAGTGGAATAAAGACAAGAACAAGCTCGGCGATATGCTAGGCACAGATGACTACAACTTTGCCGCCTTGCCAGCTGGGAGCTGCAAATCAGATGGCACCTTTGAAGGTATTGGCGAACACGGCGTATGGTGGAGTAGCACGGAGTACGATGAAAGCAAAGCCGACAATTGGTTCATATACAACTACGACGGTGACGTAATTAGACATACCAAAGAAAAGAAGATGCTGTGCAGCGTCCGTTGCATAGAGGATAAAATCTAGTTAACATAATAGCCATTATCAGCAATATTTTCTCAACAATACCAATATAGTTTTCTATATTATTTCTATATTTAAGAATATCTAATATAGGGGTTTTATGGCGTTATTGGCGTTGGTGTTATTGTTATGCGGTTATTCGTTTGCTCAAGAGCTTGAAGCGGAGGCTCCTCCTTCTCAACCGCCGCCACCGCAAATTTTATCGCCAGAAGAAATACCGCAGGGTTTTGCTGCCCAGCTCAAAGCTGCACAACAAGCGCAGCAACAGCCAGAGGTACAGCCGCAAGAAGCGCAACCACAACAGGTACAGCAGGCACAGCCACAACAACAGGCTACGGCTAACCTCCCTAAAGACGGCTACCCATCCTATGAGGCTTACTTAGATAGCATAGAATTAGCCGCCAAATTGCTTTTACCCGGAAGGCTATCACTGGATTCCGCGAAAAGCGTTATAAATTCAGAGTTCGGCACAGAAAGGAACAAACAACTTAAAATTATCTCTCTTGAAAAGCAACATAACGCAAAAGAAAAAAAAATGATGGATAAACTCAAAACCACCATAAAGTTGAGCCAAGATATTCAACCTGAATGGGGTGTATTATTGCAAAAAAACGAAAATGACATAAACGAGTATAAAAAACGCATGGACGTATTCAAGGGCAAAATATCCGATATGAATGTTATGAGCGCAAGAATAAACAGCCTGCTTGCGAAATTGCAAGTAGATTCAAGCTATATAGAAACCCTTGATAAGAAAAATATGCTTTATGTAAAACGCATGGAAAGAGCCTGCGAGCTAATGCAAGATTATATGTTCAAGGAAGAGTCGCAAGTTTTAAGCACCGAAAGAAAAAAATTTCCGATGACAATAGGCGAATACAACGAAAAAAAAGAGGAATTGCAAATTAACGTAAAAGACCTCAGTTCAAACGTACCTTTTGATTATCACGGCATAATTAAAATGAAGCAGCGCCAAGCAGAAACAATAGACAAAGAAACAGATGGTTTCACAGCCAGCATAGATTATGTGAACTACCCTTTTGTCGTTGACGGTGTAAAGATGTATCCGGGCGCAAAAAAGGCTCATATATATTACGAAGACAAAGAAGTTCCTGCTGTTGGTGCTTTCAAAGCCATAGAAGGTTTTGACTGGCGTGAAGGTTATTCGCAATGGGCAACAACTGTGGATTCTTTGCTAAACGGCAAGCTGAAATACAGAGATTTAGATTCTTCGTACGCTATGAAAAAGGTAAAAGTTGGTCCACCCTTTTGGACAGGAAAGAGAATTTTCCGTGCAACAGCTTTTGTGCTTTCTGCGGTAAGCCTAGGGCTTGGATATTGGCAAGATAGATCTGTAAAATCCAAAACCGAAGAAGCAAATACGCTATATAGCGAAACATTAAAAGCGGCTATGGCTGGAGAAGCTGCTACTCATAAGGAGAAAGCTGGGTCTTATGATGACAAAGTGAGCGGCTTGGAAAAAAGCAAGTTTGCAAGAAATGGTCTTTATATTTCTGCTGGAACATTTGGTGTTGCTGGCATAGTTAGTTTCTTTTTTTAGTGGAGAATAGAAAATGAGAAAGTTCCTTTATCCCCTACCCTTTGCCGCACTGTTGCTGTGCGTATTCCTTTTTAATTGCTCAAACGAAGGCTTTAAAGAGCTTAAACCTGGTGAGATAACTAAGTTGGGTATATCAGATAGTTTAGTTAAGGTTATGGATTCTTTAGAGAAAGCCGGCGTTGACATTGACGCAAAAGTTAAATGCTTTGTTGAAGAATCTTGCTATGAAATAAGCAGAAGCTCGTGCTATATAATTGACGGAGAAGAAAAACCAGACTCAACGGCATGCATCAGCTTTACTTGCGGATGGAATCACGAAACAGTTAAATACGGTGAAGAAGCTATTTTATCTTTTGCTTTTAAGTCAGACAACATAGCTCAAGGAGAAGGTTGCTCTTTGAAAAAAATATCTTATGGAACCAAAGAATTGGTCACTGAAAATGAATATACCATTTCCGCATCTACTATTCCGGGATTGTCATATTCAAAAGATGCAATTATTGTTGCCGAAGCTGCTGTTACTTGCGGAGACAAAACTATATCCCATAAATGCAAGTCATTAACAGTAAAATCTGTTCCTATGAAATTTACTTGTAAATGGACTCCCGAAAAAGTTTCTTACGGTGAAAAATCAACTTTGAGCTTTACTTTTGATCCAGCTTCAGTTGATATAGCTGGAAAAGAAGGTTGTGTCCCGAAAATATTGCCAACTCCGCAAACAACGTTGGTTCCCGGCGAATATCCTATTTTAGCATCTTACATTCCGGGATTGTCGTATTCTAAAAATGATACCATTATTGCTAAAGCAACTGCGACTTGCGGAACAACATCGTACAAGCTAGACACAATACCTTGCAGTGCGTTAAGAGTGGATTCCATTGAGGGACCAAAAATAAAAGGTAAGTTATCTTTTAAGAAATACGACTATGTAAGTTATAATGGGAAAGACACAAATTATTATTTCTTTAGCGGCAAAAAGATTGATTCTACATATATTAACAATACAATAGAAATAATCTCTGGATGTAATGATGGCAATATTAAAGTAAAAATAGACAGTGTATCAATGCTCGGCACAAAGTCTGGCTCATCAGTTAGAGTAACTGCCGTTGTAAAGTGTCCACTTATCCCAGATGAACTTGTACTAGACGGCATAAGCGCAGAGGTTTTGCCTGATTATAAAATAGGAAAATGCGAACTCTCTGGAAATTCAAAAGAAACTATGCGTAGTATTGATACATTGACCGTAGGCATTGAAATTGACAATAGTTACGGGCGTTGTACTAAAATAGAATATACTCTCAATGGCACTACGTACTCATCAAGCAGTTCTTTTCCTTTGACAAATTCTGTCGGTGATTTAAATAATATAAAGGCGAGAATAACATGTAGCACTAATAACGGTAATAAGATAGATTCTGTGGCATGCCCAAAAGTGAATGTAGCACGTTATATTAAATGGGATGGATGCAAAGAGGCGAATAGAGATAAAAGAGATCAGCTCACTTTCAAAAGCGGAAAAACTATTGTTGATTTCGCTTGCGAGACTAAAAAAGAAGATTATTATATCAGTTGTGACACTCCTCAACGTACCAATTTCTCCATTGAAATTGATGGATATAAAGAAGGAGATAAGGATTCTGATATAAGACCTAATGGTGGCGATAGTGGTTATAATTTCCCAAATCTTGAACCTATTAAAGATGGTAATTTATATCGTTATCCAATACCCGTAACAGTCAACAACAAAATTACAGGGGATTTAAAATGCGGAATATGGTAAAACTAGGCTTTTTTATTGCCTCTGTGCTTTTATTAATCTCTTGCAGCAGTGGTTTTCCATCTGCGCCAAAGATGGAATTTTGTATATTGGAAGAAGACGGAACAATAACAATGTGCAAGAGTATTCATGTTTTTTCCAAAAGCGATTGTGACAATGTTGGCGGCAGAATTATTCCCGAAGGCGAAGACATTCCTGCCATCTGCACAAAAAAGGATTAAATTATGGATTGGTATTATATAGACCCAGCAAAGCCCGAAGGCAAAAGAAGAATTGGACCTTGGTCTAATAGGCAAATGCTCGTATTTGCAGATCAAGGCGCACTGCCTCCAGAAACGCTTGTATGGAAAAGCGGATTTAATGACTGGATACCTTGGGGCACAGTTGAAGCAGCGCTCAAAGCGGAATTCCAAGTAGAAACAATAAAGGATATTTTAGAAGAAAAAGTTTTACCAAAGCCAAGCGAAAGAAAAGTAAGCTATGCTGGTTTCTGGGTACGGTTATGTGCCTTTTCTATAGATTTCATCATATTGGATCTTATATTTATTTTGCTAACTCCCCTGCATATGCATTTTGGCGTAATTTCTGAAGTAACTCCGCAAACAACGATGGCTGAACTAATGCCTACCCTATTCTTCTTTTTTAGCCTTATGTTTTTTTACGATTCTTTTTTTGTGAAAAACTATTCTGGAACGCCCGGCAAAATAGCCCTAGGGCTTGCTGTTGTTTGCTCAAACGGAGAAGCCATAACCTGGAACCGCGCATTTTTACGAGCTTTTGTAGGTTTCTTTTCAAGTTCCCTATTTGGAGCAGGTTGTTTGCTCGCCGCATTTGACACCGAAAAAAGAGCCTTGCACGATTTTATGGCAGATACCAGAGTTCTGAAATTGCAGAGAGCATGATAGGTGGAAGAAGCAAACTTCACAAACCTTGGAGAATGGGCTGCCGCAGAGTTTGACTGCCCTGTTGCAAGCATAGAGGGCATTGCCATTGCTGTAAACGACAAAGTTATTCCAAAATCTGAATGGGAAAAGTTTTGTCTGGAAAGCGGAGACCGCATTTTAGCCATTGGCGCCGCGCAGGGAGGATAGATGGTCGTTCAAGGTACATTATATCCAGAGATTAAGGTCGGTATGCGGGAAATTTGCCTAAACGACAAGGAAATACCTTCTATAAAATTATATGACACATCGGGAGGTTCCAGTTTTTGCCCCCCCACTACCCCATTCCAAACACAACGTGAAGCGGCACTAAAAGGCATAATCACGCCGCAAATGGAATATGTTGCGATTAGAGAGGGAGTTGAGCCAAAAGTCGTGTTAGCAGAGCTTGCCGGGGGCAGTGCGGTTTTGCCTGCGAACAAAAAACATCCCGAATGTGAGCCTATGATTATAGGTTCAAAGTTCTTGGTGAAAATAAATGCGAATATAGGCAATTCAGCACTAGGCAGTTCCATTGAAGAAGAAGTTGAAAAAATGTCTTATGCGGTAAAACTTGGCGCAGATACCGTTATGGATTTAAGCACAGGCAAAAATATAAGCGAAACCCGCGAGGCAATTCTCAGAAAATGCCCCGTTCCAATCGGCACCGTTCCCATTTACCAAGCACTGGAAAAAGCGGGCGGCAATCCAGCTAATTTAACCTGGGAAATTTACAAGCAAACTCTTATTGAGCAAGCCGAGCAAGGAGTGGATTATTTCACCATTCACGCGGGTCTTTTGAGGGATTATATTCCTCTTGCATTAAAAAGAACAACTGGCATAGTTTCTCGCGGCGGTTCCCTAATGGCTTGCTGGATGCAAAAAAAAGAGCAAGAAAATTTTTTATACACCCATTTCAAAGAAATTTGCGAAATTTTAAGAGAATACGATATAGCCGTTTCTTTAGGCGATGGACTGCGCCCCGGAAGTATAACGGATGCCAACGATGAGGCTCAGTTTGCGGAATTGAAAATATTGGGTGAATTGACAAAAGTTGCTTGGGATTTAGGCGTTCAAGTTCTCATTGAAGGCCCAGGACACGTGCCGCTTAATAAGATAAAAGAGAATATGGATTTGCAATTAAAGCTATGCCACGGCGCACCCTTTTACACTTTAGGCCCCTTGGTAACCGATATTGCCCCTGGATATGACCACATAACAAGCGGTATAGGTGCTGCCCTAATTGGAATGTTAGGCACCGCCATGCTCTGTTATGTAACTCCAAAAGAACACTTGGGTTTGCCAAACAAGCAAGATGTTCGTACAGGGGTAATAACATATAAACTTGCCGCTCACGCCGCCGATATTGCCAAGGGCAATGAGCAAGCCCTATTAAGAGACAAAGCCCTTAGCCGTGCCCGTTTTGATTTTCGTTGGGAAGACCAATTTGCCCTATCGTTAGATCCAGAAATCGCAGAGGCTTATCACAATGAATCTGCCAGTGGCAATGGAAAATACTGCTCTATGTGCGGACCAAATTTTTGTGCGATGAGAATTTCGCAGGGGATAACAGACACATGCAAATAGCCCTCATAAAAGCTTTTGACAAGCGAAGACATTTACTAGCTACCACCAATGCTTATAGACTTTGCAATGGGATTGCAGACGGCTTGGATGGTCTTGTTATTGATAAATACGCAAACCATTATCAAATTCAGTTTTTCACCACAGAATTTTCAGAATTTGAAGCAGAAATAGTAGATTTTTTAATAGAAGTACTCAATCCCGAATTTATCGCGGTAAAATACAGGTTTGTTGATTACAAGCAAATTAAAAAGGTATTTGGGGATAATTCAAAAACCATTGTTTGCGAAAACGATATTAAATTCGCCGTTGATTTATTAGACACCCTGAACCCGGGTTTATTTTTGGATATGCGCGATGCTAGATTATTTTTTGCAAATAACTGTGCAGACAGAGATGTTCTGAATTTATTTGCCTACACCTGCTCTTTTGCCCTTTATGCCCGAAAACACAAATCGGCAAAGGTGGTGAATGTTGATATTAGCAAAAAGAATTTAAATAAGGGCAAGGAAAATTATCGGTTGAACGAAATAGAACAGGTCCGAGGCGAGTTCTTTTGCGGTAGTGCGGAGGAATATATTGACTGGGCTATAAAAAAAGGAAAGAAATTTGGAGCAATAGCAATAGACCCGCCTAGTTTTGCAAAGAACAGCAAAGAGACTTTTAGCCTTGCAAAAGATTTTGGCGATTTGGCGGAGAAGGCGGTGAAAATTCTTGAGAATAATGGGATTATATTACTCGCAACTAATTATAGTAAATGGAGTTACGAAACTCTGCTAAAAACAGCAAAAACTGCTTTTTCTGCGAATGGAAAAACCTTTGAGCTATTGCAAAAAGGCACTCAGGGGCTTGATTTTCCGGGAAGTGGGGAAAGCAAGGAAAGCTGCATGAATTGGGTTGTGGGGGGTTGAAGAAGGATAGACAACCACATTTAATTTGTCTGAACCAGAATTCACAGAATTTCACACTTAAACCTACTAACCACAGAGGTAACCAAATGAACAGCAAACTCGCAAAACTCGCCCTCACCGCCGCCCTAGCACTCGCCACCACCCTCACCCTCTCCTGCGGCAACCACAGCTGGGAAGAATTTGATGAATGGCTAAACGGCAGCAGTTCCAGCGAACAAGAGGACAACTATTCCTCGTCTAGCCTCAAATTGAGCAGCACCAAAGCAAGCAGTTCCAGCCAGCAGCAAAGCAGTATCATTGTTGCACCATTGCTGAAAACAAAGTGGGATCAGGGTGGCATATACAAAGAGTTATTCCCTATTGTGGATGGTTACCGCAAACCTGCCAATTGCGAAACTACTGCTAAGGTACAAATAATGAAGTTTCACAAATATCCGCCACGTGGAAAGGGAGAAAGCTCAGTCGTAAATACTACGGGCGGCAACTTCCCTGTTCCGCTAACGAGTTTGGATGTAGCGTATGACTGGGATAATATGCTAAATGAATATACCACCGCAAACCCAGGCACCGAGCAGCAACGCCTTGCCGTAGCTACAATTATGTACCATTACGGCTTGGCAAGGGGCGTAAGTGGCAAAAGGATGGCACTTGTCAGCAATTTTGGATATGACAAAAGCTACCAATTCCTCTACCGTGCATATTACAGCGATGCCGAATGGGAGGCAATAATACGGCAACAGTTGGATTTAGGGCTTCCAGTATATTATCAAGGTACCTCTGAGCCGAACGGTGATGATGAAAATTATAGCCGTGAGAGTGCTCACGCCTTTGTTGTGGATGGTTACGACAACGCTGGCAAATTTCATATCAACCCAGGGTGGAGTGGCAGATATGATGGGTGGTATTCTCTTAATAATATAGACCTCGGTGAAGGAAGAGTTTATAAACATAACAATTATATAGAAATCAATGTCAAACCCGATGCTGGCAGCATTGGCAGCAACGAAATGGCATTAGACAGCTTTACCGTAAGCAAAACAACGGTATCTCAAAGTGATGGGATTACCGTTACTGCCAAAATATATAACGCTGGCATTTTCCTCGGCGGTCAGTTAGGAGTAGCATTGGTAAATAACAGCGGAAACATTGTGTCAGTCATAGGAACTATAAATTACAATGCTCTAACCCCTAGAAGCACACGCACTTCAACAATAAAATTTTCTGTACCATATAGCGTAAAAGCAGGGCAATACAATTTAAGAATAGTCAGCAAAATGAACGGAGAAACGGACTGGAAAACCGTCACGCGGTCTTTGCCAAATGTTCCAAAAAGTATTCCATTCACCGTAACCGAAGAAACCGAAACAGGAGTAAAAGGCGGCGGTTATGGTTTATGGCTTGGAAAATTAGAATCCGAAAAAGCCTCCGCATCCATAAACGAGGGATTCAAAGTTAGCAGCATATTGAGAAATGTATCATCCGAAACTTTCTCTGCCACAGCGGGCGTAGCCTTAATGGATTACGACAACAACATAGTAGCGATTTTGAACACTTGGGAAATATCCCTAAATGCAAATAGCGGTACCAGTAGGACAGCAACATACAAAGTCCCAAGCACCGTAGCCCCAGGGCAATACAAACTGCGTATTGTGGTGAAAACCAAAGACAATGACGAGTGGAGAGTTGCAACTATTGCTGAGGGAGATATTCAAACATTTATAGATTTCACGGTGCTGTGATAAATGGGGGTTAGTTTACAAACTCCCTAGCATTTCTAAACATCTGCATCCAATAGCCGTCTCCTTCCAACTGCTTTGTCCAAGTGTTTTGGAGCATCCTAAATGCCCGCTCAGGGTGTGGCATTAAAATTAGAACCCTGCCGTCTTCTGTGGTTAAACCGGTTATGCCGTTTGGGCTGCCGTTTGGGTTTAGCGGATATATTTCCGTTGGCTTGTGATTATTATCAACATAGCGAATACTAATCAGGCTCTTTTCCAAATCCTCATTGCTTGCAAATTCCGCTCTCCCCTCTCCGTGCGCTACCGGTATTGGAATAACCCAGTTCTCCATTCCCTTTAGCAGAACAGAGGGAGATTTTTCAATTTTAACGCTCACAAAGCGAGCCTCAAAGCGTTCAGATAAATTTTGTTTGAATTTAGGCCAATGGGCGGCACCCGGTATAATGTCTTTCAAGTTGGAAAGCATTTGGCAGCCATTGCAAACACCTAGCGAGAAAGTATCTTTTCTCTCAAAGAATTTCTGAAAAACATCACGTGCCCTTTCATTGAACAAAATGCTCTTTGCCCAACCCTCCCCTGCTCCTAAAACATCTCCATAGCTAAAACCACCACAAGCCACCAAACCGGAAAATTCGCTTAAATCCATTTTGCCATTTATAATATCGCCTGTGTGAACATCTATTGCTTTGAATCCGGCTTTGTCAAAGGCTGCAGCCATTTCCACTTCTCCATTCACGCCTTGCTCGCGAAGGATCGCGATGAGGGGTTTTTGGGGATATGGGGTATAGGGTATGGGGTATGATGGGGTATTTGTGCTATGCGTTATGCCTTTATCCTGCTTGCTGCATTTCCATTCGTATTCCTGTTTTGCGCAGTCTGGGTTGTCGCGGAGTTTTGCTATTTCAAAAGAAGTTCTGCTCCAGAGTTTTCTCAGTTCGGATAAATTTTCCTTGTATTCGCCTATCTTTAAACAGAAATCATCTGTCAATTTTCCGATTTTTTCAAATGGGAACAACTTGCAAGCCGCTCCAAAATCACTTTCTTTAATTTGCAAAACAGCACCTAATTCTTCGTTAAAAAGAAATTCAACGGTTTTTTGTTCCAACTCTATTCCTATGTGTCCGGCAAAAGCCATTTCTGTTAGAGTTGTGAATAAGCCGCCATCGGAGCGGTCGTGGTAAGCTATGATTTTGTTTTCTGCGTTTAGGGTTTGGACTGCATTGAAGAATTGTTTTAATATTTGCGCATCTGCATCTGGAACTTCGCCGCCTATTTGGTTGAACACCTCGCAAACTATTGAACCGCCCATTCTGTTCTTGCCCTGACCTAAATCCGCCAGAATTAGGATTGAATTTTCAACTTTTTGGAGTTCTGGAGTTAAACTTTTGCGGACATCTTCGCAAGGAGCAAATGCACTTACTATTAAGGAAACAGGCGAAGTTACGACTTTTTTCTCCCCCTTTTCTTCCCAAATTGTACTCATGCTCATTGAGTCTTTGCCAACGGGAATTGCAATACTGAGTTTGGGGCAAAAGTCCATTCCAATAGCTTGAACAGCCTCGTATAAAGCGGCTCCCTCCCCTGCTGTTGCAGGGTTCGCCATCCAGTTTGCGGAGAGGCGAATTTTTGAAATATGGCTTATTTTTGCCGTAGCTATATTTGTTATTGCCTCCGCCACTGCCATTCTAGCAGCAGCCGCTGAATTAAGCGAGGCAAGCGGAGTGCGTTCCCCAATTGAAAAAGCCTCTCCTTTTGTGGAATCCAAGGTGCTCGTTGTTACCGCGCAGTCCGCAACAGGAACCTGCCAAGGACCAACCATCTGTTCCCTAACAACCATGCCTGTTACGGAACGGTCGCCTATCGTTATTAAAAATCCCTTGTCTGCCACAGCGGGATGCGATAGAACTCGCTCTGCGATTTCTTTTAAATTAGTCCCCGCTTCTAGCGTGGTGTCAGCGTAGCTGACGGGGTGTGCTGCCGCATCTTTTCGGAGCATTTTCGGAGGGTTGCCGAGCAGCAATTCAATTGGAATATCTATGGGATTGTTTTCAAAATGCTCATCGCTTAAAATCAAATTCTGCTCCGTTATGGCCTCGCCTGCTACGGCAAAGGGGCAGCGTTCTCTTTCGCATAGCTCTTTGAATATGGGCAGGCTTTCTTTGGAAATTGCCAGCACATAACGTTCCTGAGCTTCGTTGCACCATATTTCCAGAGGGCTCATTCCCTTTTCTTCGCTTGGAATATCGCGCAAACGGAATTTGCCGCCAAAGCCAGCGTCTTTCACCAATTCTGGAAGTGCATTTGAAAGACCGCCCGCCCCCACATCGTGGATAAAGGCTATGGGATTTTTTTCTTCCAAAGCCCAGCAACGGTCTATAACCTCTTGGCATCGCCGCTGCATTTCTGGGTTGCCGCGCTGAACGCTTGCAAAATCCAAATCTTCGCCGCCGCTTCCGGTTGCTATAGAGCTTGCCGCCCCTCCCCCCAGCCCAATGAGCATAGCAGGGCCTCCCAGCACAATTAACAAATCGCCTTCTTTGAGGAAGCCTTTTTGAACATCGCGAGCTTTTATGTTGCCTATTCCGCCCGCAAGCATTATGGGCTTGTGGTAGCCACGAATTTTCCCGTTCACCTCTTGCTCATAAGTTCTAAAATAACCGCAGATATTCGGTCTGCCAAATTCATTGTTAAATGCCGCTGCGCCGAGAGGCCCGTCTATCATTATTTGCAAAGGGCTTTCTATGCGGCCTGGTTTTCCAAAATCCCGCTCCCAAGGCTGAACATAGCCCGGTATTTTCAAATTGGAAACCGAGAATCCGCACAAACCCGCCTTTGGTTTTGAACCTATGCCCGTTGCACCCTCGTCTCTAATTTCGCCGCCGCTTCCGGTTGCTGCGCCAGGGAAGGGGCTAATTGCCGTTGGGTGGTTGTGGGTTTCCACCTTCATCAAGATATGCACAGGTTCTCTGTGCCAAGCATATTCATTGCTCGTTGGTTCTGCATAAAAGCGATCGGCTTCAAAACCTTCCATCACAGCGGCGTTGTCTTTGTATGCGCTTAAAATGCCGTCTGGCGAGCATTTGTAGGTATTTTTAATCATTTGAAACAGGGATAAATCCTGTTTTTCCCCATTTATTTCCCACTGCGCATTGAATATTTTGTGGCGGCAATGTTCGGAATTTGCCTGAGCAAACATCATAAGTTCAACATCGCTTGGGTTTCTTTTTAAGCCTTTAAATCTATTCGTTAAATAATCCATTTCATCGCTGGAAAGAGCAAGCCCAAGTTCTGAATTGGCTTTTTCAAGAGCGGCTCTGCCCTGTTCCAAAACAGAAATTCTGCTGAGTGGTTTTGGTTCATTGTGGGTGAATAAGGCGGCAAGTTCTTTTTGTTCGTGAAAAATCTGCTCGGTCATTCTGTCAAAAAGCATGCTCTCTGGCGGCAGTCCATCTGCAAAAGTCCAAACAACCGCTCTCTCTATACGTTTAATGGCAGAAAGCCCGCATATATGCACTATATCCGTTGCCTTTGAACTCCAAGGGCTGATTGTGCCAGCTCGCGGTGCGACTATTAAAACGTCTGAACCCCACGCCCTTCCGCTACTTTCTCGCTGGCGAACAGCCAAAGGCTGGTCATTTTCAGGATTTGAGGATTTACCAGATTTTTTACATT